>JAESGL010000141.1_pt1 | contig 92057 bp, 74 predicted proteins | sample 9269711 | NCBI WGS metagenome assembly JAESGL01 (sample SAMN14515918, study PRJNA621676) | algae metagenome | isolation source: Kastovskya adunca ATA6-11-RM4 and co-occurring heterotrophs from soil and... | place: Chile: Atacama Desert | collected 2011-06-27 | reverse complement strand
GGGCAGCATCGATCGACACAGCGTAAAGTGCCGCGTGGGGCGGATGACGAACAGGCGCTGACGGAGGACATCATCGCCTTGGCAAAGCAATATGGTCGTTACGGCTACCGCCGGGTCACGGCGTTGCTGTGCCATGCGGGGTGGACGGTGAACCATAAACGGGTCGAGCGGATATGGCGGCGCGAAGGGCTCAAGGTGCCGCAGCGCCAGCCCAAACGCGGGCGTCTATGGCTCAACGACGGATCATGCATCCGCCTGCGGCCTGAGTATCCTGGGCATGTGTGGGCCTACGACTTCGTCGAGGGGCGCACGCATGACGGCCGCAAGTTCCGCATCCTGACGATCATCGACGAGGTCAGCAGGGAATGTCTGGCGCTTATCGTTGCGCGACAGCTCAAGCATGAGGATGTGCTGGCGGCCTTGGCGGACCTGTTCATCTCGCGCGGCCCGCCTGCACATATACGGTCAGATAATGGCGCCGAATTTATCGCCAATGCCGTCCAGCAATGGCTGCGGCAGATCGGCGTGAAGACGCTCTACATCGCGCCGGGATCGCCATGGGAGAATGGCTATAATGAAAGCTTCAATGGGTCGCTGCGCGACGAACTGCTCAATGGTGAAATCTTCTACAGCCTCGCCGAGGCCAGGGTGCTGATCGAAGCCTGGCGGCGGCATTACAACACCGTCCGCCCGCACAGCAGTCTTGGCTATCGGCCACCGGCACCAGAAACGGCGACACCGCCATATCCGGCCTCCGGTTCCGCTTCGCTCCACCTCCGTCCGGATATGGCGGCGATGAGCTTAATGCACTAACAAACCAATCGGTCCACTCGGTGGGGGCAGATCACACTCACCGGCGCCTCCCCATGTATTGATCGGTTACCAAGGCCTCGTATTCGTGTGACACCGTGAGATAGTGCTCTTCGGTGATTTGGTGATTCGCGTGACGAAGTTGTTTGGATATCGGAATGAAGGGTGCCGGATGTCCTTCCTTGAGAAGGGTGTGATGGGTCCAGATCACATAAGTGTGCCGGAGATCATGAAAGCTGAACATCGCTTCGACAAACGTCAGGACTTCACCACTATCGGGATCAGTCCTATTGTCGCTCCGCGTGTGACCAGCGTTCACAACCGCAGTATTGAAGTGGCGCGCTAGGGTATCAGTGGTCAGTTTCTTGCCGCGATGCTCCGGACGGCCATCGCCATTTACGAACAAAAAGCCATGGTCGTAAGCCATATTGCCGTTTGCTATTCCGGCTTGGACATCCTCTTCGCGTTGGCCCTCAATGTAGGCTATCAGCAGTTTGACAACCCAAATTGGGATTAGAATGCTGCCACCGTTCTGTCCTTTGGAAATATTGAGTTGCAGAACGAGCAGCTTCTTGGGCGGCCAATCTTCGGGCCAAGTTAGATCCAGGAATTGCGCCTTGGTAAGCCAGCAAATCTCTTCGATGCGTAATGCGGTCTGCAATGCGGTTTCGCATGCTAATCGGTGGGCCACGGTTGGTGCTCCCGGTGTTTGATTGGCTGGTCCAAGGAAGGAAGCGATCGCCTTCCACTGGCGCGGCGTCATTGGATGTGGCGGGTCTTTAAGGCGTCCCGATGCTCTTTGAGTGTGGTGGACGGTTGCGCGCCTCTGGTAACCTGTGTGAGCGAGTGCCCGCTTTCTGATCGCGGTCTTGGGCCGCTTATAGACCTTGCCGAAGGCGGGATTGGCCACGTCACCGACAGTGTGAGCGGTCGCATAGAAATGCCGGATAGTGTTTTCTCGGCGCCGGACTGTGTTCTCGGCATACTGACGGGCGGACAGCGGTGAGACGGTTTCGGCCATCGCATCGCAATATGTATCGATGTCTTCTGGGGTGACATCGAACCAGTCCAATTCAAAGTAATCTAGGTAGGTCTGAAAATCAGCCAAATCCTTGGCTGCCGCGTGAGCGGAGTTGATCCGGCTATTCCGTACTCTTTGTTCGATTGAAAGTGACGCATGTTCATCAGCCGACATGCTGGCGTCATGTTCACGCTGCGCGGTGGAGCGCGATATCAAATACCGCCTAAGAAGATATGCGAAGATGATCTCATGTATCTCGCGAGTATCTCGATCCATCGGAATCGGAAAATTCTCGGGAAGTGTCGAACTTTCAAGGACCGACGCTTCGAGGTTAAGTGTTTCTGCATATCGGCTCACATCCGCGGGCACTGCCGCTCGCAGGATTGAAATGCGATTGAGGATAATTTGTCCAGGCATGAATGAGCCCCGCATTTTTGCGTCTTGCCCGCTTTGGCCGCATGCGGCTGGTTGTAAGGCAATTTGTTCGGTGATGCCGGATAGGCAGTGACCGGGCGCTATACGGAAGGGCTCGACGCCTCTTCTGGGTTGCCATCATGAAATGTTGGAAGGGTAGATGACCGGTAAAGGCATTCGCCACCGGGATAGTTTCGAGAGCTAGCCTTGGGCGCGACCTGACACGCCCCGGTAATCGTCACCGTTTCTTCCTTTTTCGCCTCGAAGCGGGTGCGCTCAGATGCTTTGCGCGCCGCGTCGAAATTACTGAACCCTGCAAGCCGGGAAACTGCGTCAAGAGCTTTTTGGTGCGGTAAGCGATCTCTCTTCGAGACGACTTTCGCATAGTCTTTAATCTGACTAAGCGATGTGAGGTCAGATAGCGGCATCCCGGCTCTCCAGTGATCTGAAGCGTCGTCCGCCTGACACCTCAAATGCACGAGGCTCGGAACAAGGCTAAGCAGTGCCACAGTGGCTTCGCGCTGGCGGACAGCTGGCTCCTGCCGGAGAGCCAATGCAACTATACTGTTCGTGTCAGGTGCAACGCAAGTTAGAAATATTGTGTAATGCTGTTGGTACGCCGCGGGTCGAGAACGGGCTCAGGTACTCGGCGTCTGTCATTACCGCGGTTGACCGAGCCCGCCGCTTTCGCGTCGGGTCCGGGGTGTCAATCTGGCGTCACCGCTTCAGCAGGGGCTGCGCGGCGCTAGAGGATGGCTCTGCGCAGCCCCTGCTGTCATCAAGCGTAGAATTGTGTTCAGATAGATTATCGTGCGTCGAAGGGTGAACTGAACACATGTGACACGTCACGCGAGGGATATCTCCGCGCTTCCAGGCCAGATACTCCGGCTGCGATGAACAGGCGCAATGCGGGAGGGTATCAACAGCCTATCTCTTTCACGAGAGCAACCGTCCAGCTTATGATGGGTAATGTCAGCACTCCGGATGAACATGTGAGCGCGGGGGAACATGCTCGCAGCCGGCATAGGCGTTGATCGACTGGGAGAAGGCGATGTCGGGCGAGGCGTTGCGTGAGATGATCGTGCGCGGCGTAATCAGCGAAACGCTGGTGCGCAGTTTCTGGGCCGGTCCGTCGATCGCTTCCACGGCGTCGAGCCAGTCGCCGTCCGCCTCGCGCGCGACGAGGTTGAACCGGCTGCTGGCCTGGTTGTGCGTTGCGCCGCGTCCGGGGATGATTGCCATGTTGAAATAAGAACATATCGTGAACTTGTTGACAAGGTCGCTTGCGACGCGTCATGGCTGCCCCCTTGAAAGCAGGGGGAAATATCATGCGTGCCTGGTGGCTTGTTCCGGCTCTGATGATGATGGCAGGCGCGGCCGATGCCGCGACGCCGACGACGGATTGTGCCGCAAATATGGTCTGCGCCAGCCGGCCCCAGTCGGTGGTCGATGCGTTGCAGGCGGCAGGTTACAAGGCGGCGCTGACCAAGAGCAAGTCGACCGGTAACCCGATGATCGAGAGCGCTGCCAGCGGTTATAACTTCACCATCTATTTCTATGGCTGCGAAGAGATGAAGGACTGCAACTCGTTGCAGTTCGGTATCAATTTCGCGGATGATGGCGGCAACACGGTCGAACTGGCGAACAAGTGGAACCAGTCCAAGCGCTTCATCCAGATGTCGCTGGCCGACGACAAGACGCTGGACGTGTCCTATGACCTCAGCACGATCGGCGGTCTCAACCAGGAGAATTTCGCCGACGTGGTCGACTGGTGGTCAGTGATGCTCGGCGAACTCAGCAAATTCTTCAAGGAGAACCCGGCGCCCACGCTCAAGAAGTGAAGGGGAGCGGGCTGGAGCCGTAACGAAAAATCGCCCTTTTGCGATTTTTCAAACAGGCGTTTAGCGCTCGGTGAGGCGCGGCATCAGCTCGACGAAATTGCAGGGGCGGAACCGGCTGTCGAGTTGGCTGGCGAGAATGCCGTCCCATGCATCCCGCACCGCGCCGGTCGAGCCGGGCAGGGCGAAGATATAGGTGCCGCGCGCGACGCAGGCGGTGGCGCGCGACTGGATGGTCGAGGTGCCGATCGACTGGTAGCTGAGCCACCGGAACAGCTCGCCGAAACCGGGAATTTCCTTGTCCTGCACCTGTGCCAGTGCCTCGGGCGTGACATCCCGGCCGGTGACGCCGGTGCCGCCGGTGGTCAGGATCACATCGACCTGCGGATCGTCGATCCAGGCGTGAAGGCGCGCGACGATGGCACTGCGATCATCGGTGACGATCAGTCGGTCGGCCAGGATATGGCCCGCGCCGGTCAGGCGATCGACCAGCGTGTCGCCGGACCGGTCATCGGCCAAGGTGCGGGTGTCGGAAACGGTCAGGACGGCGATGCGGACGGGCAGGAAGGTCCGGCCCTCATCGATCGGCATCAGTCCGATCCGCCGGCGATCATCGCCCGGCCATCGGCCTTGCTGAGACGCACCAGCTTGACGCCCTTGGCATTGGGGAAGGTCGGCCACATGCCCTGCGCCATGCCGGTCAGGCAATCCGCCTCGCCCTTTGCCTGGATCTGGTACATCCAGTAGTTGCGCATGACGATGTTCACATAGGCGCGGGTTTCATAATAGGGCAGGGATTCGATGAAGAGCAGCGGATCGCCCTTGTCCTTCACCTCGCTGTTCCAGCGTTCGACCGGCAGCGGGCCGGCATTATAGGCGGCCATCACCTTGGGTAGCAGGCCGCCGGTTGCGCTCATGTCGCGCAGCGATTCCAGATAGCGCTGGCCATATTCCATGTTGGTGGACGGCACGAACAGTTGCGATGCGTTAGACAGGCCGACATCGCCGGCAGTTCCGGGGCGCACCTGCATCAGGCCGCGGGCGCCGGCGCTGGAGACGACGTCCGAACGGAAGCCGGATTCCTGCAGCGTATGAGCGTAGATCAGCGACGGGTCGACACGCCAGCCGCCGTCCGGCCGCCAGGCCGGCGCCGGGAAGCGGGCGAAACTGTCGGGTTGCTTGCCGGCCGGGCCATTATGGGCGAGCCAGAGCTGGGTTGCGGGCAGGTTGAGCGCGCTGGCGAGCCGCAGCAGCGCATCATATTGGGCGGTGCCGCCCAGCTTCGCCTGATAGCGCAATATTTCGTCGGCGCGGCCATTCTCGCCAATATCGGCCAGCACGATCGCGCTGCGGACATTGGGGCTGTCCTTGAGCTGGCGCCAGTCATTGTCGCTGAAACGCGCGTTCATGGTTGCGCCGCCGAGCGGCATGCCCAGGCTTTCGCGGGCAAGCAGGCCATAGAAGGTCTCGTCGGACCGGGCCGCGAGCTTCAGCATATTCTCGACCTTCTCGGCCTCGCCGCAGACCATGTAGGCGCGCGATGCCCAATAGGCGCCGGCCGCGCGCATGTCGGCGTCTCCCGCCAGTGCGGCGACATTGGCGAAGGCCGGGGCGGCAGCGCGGCAGTCATTCTGGCGCCAGGCGGCAAGGCCCGTCGTCCAGTGGGCTTGCACAGTCCAGTCGCCGCCGGTGCGGGTTTCGAGCGCGCGCGCCGCCATGCGGCGGGCGTTGAGATCATCGCTTTCGATATAATAGGCCCAGGCAACACGCTGGCGCACCTCGGTCAGGCCTTCGGGCGTCAGCCCGGCTTCGCCAGCGGCAAGCAGCCCTTCCGCGCCGGCCGGATCGTCATTCTTGATGAAGGTCAGGATCTGGGCCGACAGGCTCTGGGCCAGCACGTCCGTCTTGCTGCCGCTGACATATTGGCGGCGCGGGGCGGAGCCCAGCCATACCAGCTTCTGCACCTGCGGCAGATCGGGCAGGATGGTCGCGCCGCGCTTCTGCGCCAGGCGGGAAAGCTGGTCCGCCTTGGGCAGCCAGGCTGCCTTGTTGACGAGGTCGAGCAGGTCGAATAGCTCGACACGCGGCGACCCCTTGGCAAGATAGAGTTCCGACAGGGCGAGCGGGCGGACCGCATCCTGCGGGTCAAGTGCCAGGATCATCGCCTTGGCATCCGACCATTTCTGGTCACGCAGGGCGGCGAAGATGGCATTGTAGCGCGCCTTGTCGCCATCGGACAGCTGGGGCGGCGTGCCGGCGGTGGAACTGGTCGGCAAGGTGGGGAGGGTTTCGGCCGCCTTGGCACTGGCCGGGATCGCCAGCGCCGCGCTCATGCTGAGCAGGGCAAGGCTGGAAATGCGGGTTGCAACGCGAATCACGGGCGGTCTTCCTCAATCAGGCTTTGCAGGGCGCGCCAGCATTCCGCCTTGGCCGCGGGCTGGCTGAGCAGCAGGCGCGGATGGAATGTGGCAATGGCGGGCACAGTGCCGCCTTCATGGTTAAAGGGGCGTAAACCGACGGTCCGGTCCGCGCCATCGGTCGGAAGCAGCGCACGGACCGTCCGATCGCCCAGCAGGAGCAGGCGGCGCGGCGCGGCGAGATGGACATGGAGCCTGATGCGATCGGCGACATGCGCCAGATCGCTGGCCTCCACCATGCCGCCGGCGGGGCGGACGGTGAACAGCGAGGCCAGGCAGATATCGTCACGGCGCAGGCCAATGGCCCGCATCATGGCATCGAACAGAGCGCCCGCGCGATCGGCGAACAAATGGCCCGCGCCGGCATCTGCCATGTCGGGCATGTCGGTAATGACCATCAGCGATGCTTCGGCCGGGCCGGTCGGCAGGATCGGGGTGCCGGGCCATTTGCGTTCGGGCTGGGCCGAATCACTGGCAAGCCATTCGAGATAGGCGTCGAGCGTCTTGGGTTTTTCGGGGGGCGGTGGAGCAAAGGCTTTCGCAGCCTGCTCGGCCAGCTGCGCGCGCGTCGGTTGCGGCCGCAACCAGTTGACTGGAGCTTCCGCTACGGCGCCATCCACCCCCGCCAGCGACCACCACGCCAGATAGGCGTCAGGCGCTGCGGCTCCAAAGTCCCACTCTAATCCCCGCATCACGATGCCCTTGGGCCAGAGGTTGACGCGAGGGTCAAGAATCTTCATCGCGTGGAATGTCAAAACGTTGGAGTAATAAGGCGACCGGATGGCCGGACATGTGCTGGCGGGCGCCTTTATGGAGGGATTATGAGCGAACGGGATTCGATGCCCTATGACATCGTCATCGTCGGTGGGGGACCGGCTGGCCTGTCTGCAGCAATCCGGCTGAAGCAACTGGCCAATGCCGCCGGGCAGGAACTGGCCGTCTGCGTGCTGGAGAAGGGGTCGGAAATCGGCGCCCACATCCTGTCGGGCGCGGTGGTCGATCCCAAGGCGCTGGACGAGCTGATCCCCGACTGGAAGGAACAGGGCTGCCCGATGGCCGATGTTCCGGTCACCGACAATCAGCATTGGGTCTTGTCCAAGGCTGGCAAGATGGCGATGCCGCACATCATGACGCCGGGCTGGATGCACAACAAGGGCACCTATACCGGATCGCTGGGCAATCTGTGCCGCTGGCTGGCCGAGCAGGCCGAGGGGCTGGGCGTCGAAATCTTCCCCGGCTTCGCCGCCGCCGAAATCCTCTACAATGAGGATGGCAGCGTGAAGGGCGTCGCGACCGGCGATATGGGCATCGCCCGTGATGGCGAGCGCAAGGCGGACTATCAGCCAGGCCTGGAACTGCACGCCAAATATACCTTCTTTGCGGAGGGCGCGCGCGGCCACCTGACCAAGATCCTCAAGCGCCAGTTTGACCTGGAGGCCGATTGCGAGCCGCAGGTCTATGGCCTGGGGATGAAGGAATTGTGGGAAATCGATCCCGCCAAGCATCAGCCGGGCCTTGTCATCCATACGCAGGGATGGCCGCTAACTGACGCATATGGCGGCGGTTTTCTATACCATCAGGCCAATGGCCAGGTTGCGCTCGGCTTCGTCGTGGGCCTGGGCTATCGCAACCCGCATCTCTATCCGTTCGAGGAATTCCAGCGCTGGAAGCAGCATCCGGAAATCCGCAAGTTCCTGGAGGGCGGTCGCCGCGTTTCCTATGGCGCGCGCGCGATCAACGAGGGCGGCTGGCAGTCGATCCCCAAGCTGGTCTTCCCCGGCGGTGCTCTGATCGGTTGCTCGGCCGGCTTCGTCAATGTGCCGCGCATCAAGGGCAGCCATACCGCCATGAAGTCGGGCATGCTGGCCGCCGAGGCCGCGTTCGAGGCGATCCAGGGCGAGCGGGCGCGCGACGTGCTGCACGATTATGAGGATCGCCTGCGTTCCAGCTGGATCGCGGACGAACTGAAGCTGGTGAAGAATGCCGAGCCGCTGCTGGCCAAGTTCGGCAACACCATCGGCACGCTGCTGGCGGGCATCGACATGTGGATGCGCACGCTCAAGATCGGCCTGCCTTTCACCATGAAGCACAAGCCCGATTGCGAGAAATTGTGGCGCAAGGACCAGTGCGAGAAGATCGCCTATCCCAAGCCCGATGGCGTGATCAGTTTCGATCGTCTGTCCTCTGTGTTCCTGTCGAACACCAATCATGAGGAGGACCAGCCGGTCCATCTGCAGTTGAAGGATCCGTCGGTCCCCATTTCCTACAATCTGCCCCTTTATGACGAGCCGGCTCAGCGTTATTGTCCTGCCGGTGTCTATGAAGTGGTCGGTCTGGATGAAGGGGAGCCTCGCTTCCAGATCAACGCGCAGAATTGCGTCCACTGCAAGACATGCGACATCAAGGACCCGACCCAGAATATCAACTGGGTCGTGCCCGAGGGCGGTGGAGGACCGAATTATCCGAACATGTAGGGGCCTGATTCCAGGACTGTTGCTGATGCTGCCGGCTGCGGCCGGCGCATCGGTTGATCCCGATATGGCCTTGCATGCCTATGCCCGTGCGCGCCTTGCCGATGGTGAAGGTGCGCTGGGCGTTGCGGTCGACAGCTATCGTGTGGCCCTCGCCGGCGATCCGACCAGCCTTGCCATTGCCCGTCGTTCCTATGTCCAGGCATTGGAAAGCGGCGACATGCCGCTTGCGCTGCAATCGGCCGCATTGCTGGATGAGGGCGGCATGCTGCCGCGGGACGGCACCTTGCTGCGGATTTGCGACGCATTGGGCCGCAAGGATTGGGCGACGGCGCAGACCTTCACCGATCGCTTGGTGGAGGAGGGCAATTTCTCCTTCCTCGCCCCGATCGTGCAGAGCTGGATATCGCTGGGCCAGCGCCGCTATGTGGCGCCCGTCATCGATAGCAAGGACAAGTTCGGCGCGCTGGGCGCCCGCTATCTCGACGAGCATCTGGCGTTGCAGGCCATGGCGCGGGGCGACAAGGAAGAGGCCATTGGCGCGATGCGCCGTGCCTTGGCCTTGCGCGTGACGGATGACGAAGCGCTGCGCCTGACCTTCGCCGCGCAACTGGCCGGGCGCCGGGCGAAGGCGGATGCCCTGGCCCTGCTGCCTGCCGATGAAGCGAGTTTCGCCAAGGCCCGTACGGACGTTGCTCGCGGCAAGGTGCCGGGAGCGATTGCCGCGCCCTTCACGCCCAGGCAGGGCTTTGCCCAATTGCTGGCCCGTCTGGCGGTCGACATCGCGTCCGACGAAACGGGCACGGCGCTGGGCATTCGTCTGGCGCGGATCGCGACCTTTGCCGATCCGGCCGCGGCGGAGCCGCATCTGGTGGCGGCGAAACTGCTGGTGGCGGGCGATCTCGCCAATTACGCGGCGGCGGAAGCGCGCAAGGTGCCGGTGACTGGCTGGTACGGCGCGCTCGCCCAGGCGGAACTGGTCGAGGCACTGGCGGCCTCGGGGGATCGCGACGGCGCGATCGCACTGGCGCAAAGCCTGGCATCGGTTCCTAATGCCGAGCCAGAACGCCTTGTAAGACTTGGACGATTGCTGGCGGACTCCGGCGATTTCGACGGTGCTGCATCCGCTTTCCATCGTGCGCAGGCAGGCTATTCGGCTGACAGCCTGCCTTGGGCATTGCTGCTGTTTGAAGGTAGCGCGCTGGAGCAGGGTAAACGGTGGGACGAAGCCCGCGCGGTGCTGGAAAAGGCGGCCATCATGGCCCCGAATGAACCGGTCATCCTCAATTATCTCGGCTATGCCCAGATCGAACGGCGGCAGAATGTCGATGCTGCACTGGATTTGCTGAAAAAGGCGAGTGCGCTCAAGCCGCAGGATGCGTCGATCACGGACTCGCTTGGCTGGGCCAAGTTCGTGACCGGCGACGTCAAGGGCGCAGTCCCGGTGCTGGAACGCGCCGCAGCCGGAGCGCCCGGCGATGCCACGATCAACGAGCATCTGGGCGACGCACTGTGGACCGCCGGTCGCCGCTATGAAGCGCGCTATGCCTGGCGCGCAGCGGCCGTCTTCGCGGAGGGGGATGTTGCCAATCGGCTTGACGCCAAGGCCCGCGAAGGGCTGAAACCCGAATATGCAGCGCCCTGAGATTGCATCGAAATCCTGTGAATATATCTGAACAACTAACTGAAACTGCTTATGCAAAGGTCAATCTGGCCTTGCATGTGCGAGAGCGCCGCGCGGATGGCTATCATGCGCTGGAAAGCCTGTTCGTCTTTGCCGAGGATGGGGATATTCTTCATGCCCGGCAGCGCGACGATGGCGTCATCACGCTCGCCGTGGAGGGCCCTTGTGGTGCCGGCCTGAGCGGCGACGATGACAATCTGGTCATGCGCGCGGCGCGGAGTCTTCAGGCGGCCACCGGTATAACGGCCGGTGCCGATATTCGGCTCGACAAGCGACTGCCGGTTGCATCCGGCATTGGTGGTGGCTCGGCGGACGCCGCCGCGACGCTGCGCTTGCTGACGCGTATCTGGAACTTCGAGGTAGAAGATACTGTATTACAGCAATTATCCCTGTTGCTCGGTTCGGACGTGCCGGCCTGCTTAGCCAGTACGACGCAACTGGTGCGCGGCCGTGGCGAGCTGCTGGAGGCGCAGGCGCTGGACGACCTGTCGGGCCGGCCGATGCTGCTGGTCAATCCGCGGGTCGGCGTCTCGACGGCGTCGGTCTTTGCCGGCTGGGACAGGATCGATCGCGGTGCGCTCGATGCGCTGGATATTGATGGGCTTGCGCGCGACGGGCGCAATGATCTGGAGGCGCCGGCCCGGCTGTTGGCGCCGGTGATCGGTGATGTGCTGGAGGCGTTGCAGGCGCAAAGGCCCCGGCTGGCGCGCATGTCCGGGTCGGGCGCGACCTGTTTCGCGCTGTTCGATCACGAGCAGGGAAGGGGGCAGGTGGCGGACGCATTGCGCCGCGATCATCCGGATTGGTGGGTGATGGAAACGAGGATCAGGACATCATGAGCGAAGCCTTCACCACCGTGCGCGAGGGCGATCTCGACCTGCTGATCATCGTCGATCATGCCTCGGCCCATGTCCCTGACGATATCGACCTGGGCATCGATCCGATGCTGCTTCGCGAACATATCGCAATCGACATCGGCGTGGCGGAGGTCAGCCAGTTGCTCGCGGCGCAACTGAACTGCTCCACGATCCTGGCAGGCATCTCCCGCCTGGTCATCGATCTCAATCGTGAAGAGGATGCACCCGGCCTGCTGCCGGTGATGAGTGACGGCCATGCCATTCCGGGTAATCGGGGCGCTGATCTGGCCGAACGGATGCGCCGCTTCCATCATCCCTATCATCAGCAGGTGGCGGCCATGCTCGACGGCATGACGTCACCCTTCATCCTTTCCGTGCATAGCTTCACACCGTGCCTGGCGAGCGATCCGGCGCAGCAGCGGCCCTGGGACATCGGCATTCTCTATAATCAGGATGATCGGGCGGCGCGGATCGCCATTCCGATGCTGGAGGCGGCGGGGCTGAATGTCGGCGACCAACTGCCCTATTCGGGGCAATTGCTCAACGCGACCATGAACCGCCATGCCGAAGCCAATGGTATCCCCTATCTGGGGATCGAGATGCGGCAGGATCTGGTTGGCGATGCTGCGGGGCAGCGCCGCTTTGCCGATCTGCTCGGACCGATCGTGCTGGAATGCCGTAACCGGCTGAGTTGATGGTCGGGCCTGGCGCGCCGGGTTATAAGGATGTCGAAAGGGGATATTCTGATGGGGCTGCGATTGTCTGGCGCATTATTGCTGGCGGGGCTGGCCCTGGCGGGATGTGACGGCAAGGGTGGCGGGAGCGGGGCGATCGCTGATGGCGACAGCCTGATCGACTGCGCGATCGGCAAGGGCGATTGGTCGCGAGAATGCGGCGTCGAACGCGAGGGCGACATGCTGACCCTGCGCCATCCCGACGGCGGGTTCCGGCGGCTGAGGATCGTGCAGGACGGGCGTGGCCTGGTTTCGGCCGATGGCGCCGAGGAGGCAAAGCTTGTCATCATCGACAAGGGGCTGATCGAAGTAACGGTCGGTGCCGACCAGTATCGGCTGCCCGCTACCGTGGCGGCCAAGCCGAATTGATGGTGCCCGACCCGATATTGACGGCAGCAGCCATGCGCGCGGCCGAGCAGGCGGCGTTTGATGCTGGCGTCGATCCCTATGAACTGATGGAACGAGCCGGTGCGGCGGCGGCGCAGATCATCTGGCGTGCCGGGCATCGACGGGACGCGCTGATCCTCTGTGGACCGGGCAATAATGGCGGTGATGGCTTTGTTATTGCGCGTATATTGCGCGAACTGGGCGTACCGGTGCGGGTCGCCTCTCTGGGTGATAGCCGCACTGAGTCCGCCCAGCGGGCCAAGACATTATGGGACGGCCCGGTAGAGCCGCTGGCCGATGCCGCGCCGGCGGCGCAACTGGTCGACGCGCTGTTCGGCACGGGGCTGACGCGCGGCCTGGATGCGGCGGTGGCGGACCGGTTGGGCGCATTGGTAGCGCATGCCAATCACAGCTATGCGATCGATCTGCCGAGCGGGGTGGGGACGGATGATGGCCTGCTATTATCGGCGGTGCCGAAGTTCGACGTGACGATCGCATTGGGCGCGTTCAAGCCCGCGCATCTGTTGCAGCCGGCGGCCAGCCTCATGGGGAAGCTGGTGAGGGCGGACATCGGCCTCTCCATGCCGCAGGACATGCATGTGCTTGCACCGCCACGGCTTTGCGCGCCTGTTGCCGCTGCGCATAAATATAGCCGAGGTCTGGTCGGCGTTGTCGGCGGTCTTATGCCGGGCGCGGCAGCGCTGGCAGCGGCTGCGGCGGCCCATTCCGGTGCCGGCATGGTGAGGCGCTATGACGCTTCGCCTTGTGAGGCCAGGCCACATGCCATCGTTCATCAGCAGATTGAGGATGAAACTGTCCTCAGCGATGCTCTTTCCGAAGCTCGGCTGGCGGCCGTGCTGGTCGGTCCGGGATTGGGCCGGGAGGATGGGGCACAGATGTGGCTTGATGCTGCGCTGGCATGCAAGCGGCCGCTGGTGCTGGACGCCGATGCGCTCACCTTGCTGGCAGCAAGGGCAGCTACCCATATCCCGGCCGGATCGATCCTGACCCCGCATCAAGGCGAATTCGTCCGGCTGTTCGGCGATCTGCCGGGCAGCAAGATCGACCGGGCGCTGGCCGGCGCCCGCATGACGAGGTCGGTTGTGGTCTATAAGGGCGCGGACAGCGTGATCGCCGCGCCGGATGGCCAAGTAGCGGTGGCGCGGGGCGCTTCGACCTGGCTGTCTACAGCCGGAACGGGCGATGTGCTGGCTGGCCTGGTCGTCGGGCGACTGGCCGTGACCGGCGATCCCTTCCGTGCGGCGTGCGAGGCGGTGTGGCTGCATGGGGACGCTGCGCGACGGGCTGGCCCGGCTTTTGTCGCGGATGATTTGCTTGCCGCGCTTCCAGCCGCTATCGGCTCGCGGCTGTGACCCAAGATAATGATCTCATCCTCCGCATCGCCGCCAAGGGCGATGGCGTCACCGCCGATGGGCGGCATTTCGCGCTGGTAGCACCGGGCGACCGGATTGCTGCCGACGGCAGCATCATCGCTGGCCCGCATCATGTCGACGCGCCCTGTGTCCATTTTCCCGGTTGCGGTGGCTGCGAACTGCAGCAGATCGACGAGCCGAGCCTCGCTGATTTCGTCAGCGCCCGCGTGACCGGTGCGCTGGCCGGGCAGGGCGTAGTGCCGCAGATGGTGCTGCCGGCCCATGTCTCGCCGCCGCGCACGCGTCGCCGTGCCTCGCTGCGTGCCGCGCGGCAGGGCAAGCGGATCACCATCGGCTTTGCCGAGCAGGGCAGCCATGTGCTGGTCGACCTGACGATGTGCGAGATCCTCGATCCGCGCCTGTTTGCACTGATCGCGCCGCTGCGGACGATGCTGTTGACCTGCCTGCCCGACAAGCGCGCCGCGCATGTGCGCATGTCGCTGACCGATCAGGGCGTCGACCTGCTGCTGGAAGGCGTGAAGGTCGAGGGGTTGGCGGCGGACGAGGCGCTGGGAGATTTCGCCCGCGGGCACGCTCTGGCACGGCTGACCATCGACCAGGGCGATGGCCCGGAGACGCGGTGGGAGCCGGAACCGGTGACCGTTAGCTTTGGTGGCGTCGCGGTCGGCTTTCCGCCCTATTCCTTCCTGCAGGCGACACCTGATGGCGAGGCGGCGCTGGTGAAGGCAGTGCAGGATGCTCTGCCCGCGACCGGCGCTGTCGCCGACCTGTTCTGCGGCCTTGGCACTTTTGCGCTGGCGATCGGCGCCAATCGGCCGGTCTATGCGGCGGAGGGCGCGCGCGATCTGGTGCTGTCGCTCAAACTCGCCGGCCATCGCGCGCAGCGGCGCATGGTGGCCGATCATCGCGACCTGTTCCGCCGGCCGCTGACGCCTGAGGAACTGAACCGCTTTGCCGCCGTGGTGATCGATCCGCCCCGTGCGGGTGCGCGCGAACAGGCGATGCAACTGGCGCAGTCGACCGTGCCGTCGATCGCCTATGTCTCGTGCAATCCGGGCAGCTTCGCCCGCGACGCCGCGCATCTGGTGGCGGGGGGCTATGTGCTCGACAGCGTCATGCCGGTCGGACAGTTCCGCTGGTCGACCCATGTCGAACTGGTCGGGATTTTCCGGCGCCCCTGAGCGATTTCCTACGAAGTTCACACCGTCGTGGAGGGGAGAAATGCCCCAAAGAAAATCCCTCGCTGCGAGGGGGCGGCAGCGAGGGATATAGTCTTTCGTTCGATCCTCGGCCTATGCGGGCCGTTGGACGGGCATCCTCTCCTAAAGGGGAGCGGTGCCCGTCTTAACCGAGCTTGATGACAGTTGCGCGACGACGGGCCGGCAGCGTTTCGGCATAGAGGCTGGCCATCGGCTCGTCCGACACTTCGATCGTCGATTCCGACGTGAAGCCGTTGAAGCCGGTGCGCATAGCCGCGCCATAGGCACCGAGCATGCCGATCTCGATATAGTCGCCGACCTTCACGTCCGCCGGGAGCATGAACGGGCCGACCATATGGTCCATGTCGTCGCAGGTCGGACCATAGAAGGAGAAGCCTTCCAGCTCTTCCTCGCTCTCATCGTCGCGCAGCAGGGCGACGGGGAAGCGCCAGCCGATATGCGCGGCATCGAACAGCGCGCCATAGGCGCCGTCGTTGATGTAGAGTTCCTGACCGCGGCGGCGTTCGACGCGCACGATGATCGAGCTATATTCCGCCGACAGCGCGCGGCCGGGTTCGCACCACAGTTCCGACGAGTAGCTCACCGGCAGGCTTTCAAAGCCGCGATGAATGGCTTCGAAATAATTTTCGAGCGCGACCGGCTCCATGCCCGGATAGATGGACGGGAAGCCGCCGCCGACATCGATGATGTCGACCGTGACGGCCGCGTCGACGATCGCGGCGCGCACGCGCTCGATCGCATCGCTATAGGCCTGGGGGCTCATCGCCTGGCTGCCGACATGGAAGCAGATGCCCAGCGCATCGGCGGCCTGACGGGTTGCCATCAGCAGCTCGCGGGTCTCGCCCAGCTCCGCGCCGAACTTCGACGCCAGGCTGAGTTCCGAATGTTCGGACGAAACGCGCAGGCGCACGCACAGCTCCAGATCGGTCGCATCACCGGTGGCGCGCATGATCTTTTCCAACTCGTCGATCGTGTCGAGCGAGAAGGTGCGCACGCCATGGACATGGTAAGCTTCCGCGATCGCTTCCTCGGCCTTGACCGGGTGCATGAAGCAGAGCTTGGCCTTGCCTTCGAGCGTTTCGGCAACGAGACGCACTTCGGCAATCGAGGCCACGTCGAAATGCGTGATGCCCGAATCGAAAAGCGTACGGATCAGATCAGGAGACGGATTCGCCTTGACTGCATAGAGCGAGCGACCCGGAAACTTCTCAGTGAAGAAACGGGCGGCCCGAGCTGCGGCTTCGGGACGGATCAGCGTTACCGGTGCTGCCGGTGTGAGGGCGGTCGCTACCCCCAGCGCGCTATGATGCTTGTGCAACTCAAGGGACCTCCAGTGTAGTTCAGGGCGAAAAAGCTGCCTTGCGGTGGAAGTCCCATGGGGCAGCGAGCGGCCGATATATGCGGTGGGGTCCCCCCTGTAAAGCGCATATGAAAATTTTGTTGCGCAGCCCGCTATGAAACGTGCGTCATGCTAGATGAGTCGTTGAAAAGACGGGATATTTCGGCCGGACGAAAGATGGTTTCCACGGAATTAACGCGAAATTTCACACGCCCGGCCGGGCAGAATCAGGAGTGGAATCAGGACAGACGTCCCTTGAAATCCGCATAGGAAAAGCTGCGGATTTCCCGGAGTTCATCGCTCTTGGAATTCCACAGCCAGATGGCGGGCAGGGGCACGCCGTTGAAGGTGTTGGTCTTCACCATCGAATAATGGGCCTGGTCCAGGAAGGCGATGCGCGCGCCCGGTTCGGCGCCGCCAGGCACCCGATAATCGCCGATGATATCGCCCGCCAGGCAGGATGGGCCGCCCAGGCGCGTGACCGGGCCGTCTTCCTGTTCGTGCAGCATGGCGGGGCGATAGGGTGCCTCGATCACGTCGGGCATGTGGCAGGTGGCGCTGATGTCGGTGATCGCGACGGGCATGCCATTGTCGATCACGTCCAGGATCTCGCCGACCAGGATGCCGGCATCGAGTGCCATCGCCTCGCCCGGCTCGATATAGAGTTCGAGGCTCGTCTGCGCCTTGATCGCCTGAAGGAAGGCGATCAGCTCGTCGATCTGGTAGTCGGCGCGGGTGACATGGTGGCCACCGCCGAAGTTCAGCCATTTGAGGCCGGCGATATGGGGCATGACATAGGGTTCGATTGCCGCCCAGGTGCGCTGGAGCGGCAGGAAATCCTGTTCGCACAGATTGTGGACGTGGAGGCCGTCCACCCCGTCCAGATGCTCTGCGCGCAACTGATCGACCGGGAAGCCCAGGCGGCTGTGCGGCTGCGAGGGATCATATTTGGGCACCTCGCCCTCCGGGTGGAGGGGGTTGATGCGCAGGCCGATGTCGAAGATGCGGCCTTCCGCGCGGGCGGCGTCGATGACCGGCTTCATCCGGGCGATCTGGCCAGGGCTGTTGAAGATCACATGGTCGGAAATCTTGAGGATTTCGGCGAGATCGTCGGGCTTGTAGGCGGCGCAATAGGTCGCGACCTCGCCCTGATATTCTTCGCGGCCAAGGCGCGCTTCATAGATGCCCGAAGCGCAGACGCCGTCGAGATATTCGCCCAGCACGTCGCCCAGCGACCACATGGAGAAGGCCTTGAGCGCGCCCAGCACCTTGATCCCGGCGCGGTCGCCGATATCGCGCAGTACCGACAGGTTGCGTCGCACCGCAGATTCATCAACGACGAAGGCGGGCGAGGGGACGCGATACAGGTCGAAATGGGCGAAAGCGGCGGGATCGCCGGCCTTGGTTTCCATGAAATATTACTCCTGATCCGCCAGCGGGCGGACATCGTTGATCAGGGCCTTGAGAACCAGGCCGGGTTCCTCGACCATCGGCATATGGGCCGAATGCTCGAACCAGATGGTCTTCTTGGCGGGGGCTTTCAACCGGTCCATCCACTGCGCGGCAAGCGGGGAGGGCACGGTATAGTCGGTGCGGCCGAGCAGCATGATCACCGGCAGCTTCATCTCGTGGACCTTGGCGAAGCTGACGTCCGCAACGCGCGGCCACAGGGCCGTGGTCGAAAATTCGCTGCCTGCGCCCCAGGCCTTGCGGTCTTCGGGCGTATAGTCGGGCGACAGGCGCGGCGTCTGGAAATAGAGCGTCGGGTCGGGCCGGTCGGCCATCAGCGAGCCATAGGGAATGGCGTAGCGGCGCCAGCCGTCCGCCTTGTCGATCGTGAACGGCCCGCTGTCGGGATAGGGGGCAAGCGCCTCGATCGCCTTCACGGCATCGGCGTTGCCGGCCTTCCTTGCCTGCGCGATCGTCCAGTCCATGCCCATGCGTTCGCCGGCGCGGAAGTCGATCGCCTGGCCCATGCCGATATAGGCATAGAGCAGGTCGGGCCGCTTGATCGCGACCGAGAGGCCCACCGCCGAGCCCCAGCTATGGCCGAGCAGGAAGACCTTGCGCTTGCCATAGCGGGCCTTGAGATAGTCGATCAGTTCGATGGCATCGTCGCGGTAGCGATCCAGCGTCATGGTCGGCGCGATCGCCTTGGGATCGTTGAGCGCATAGCTTTTGCCTGCGCCGCGCTGGTCCCACTGGACGACCGTGAAGAAATCCTCCCATGGCCGCTGGAACGACCAGGCGAAGGGCATTTCCACCGCACCGGGGCCGCCATGGACATAGAGGAGGATCGGGTTGGCCCGATCGGCGCCGCGCACATTGATCGCCTGCCGCGCGCCGCCCAAGGTCACGACCAGATTTTCCTGCACGCCGTTCGGCGTCACGATCCGGTTGACGTCGGCGACGATGGCCTTGGCCGGGGCATAGGGATCGGCGGGCTGCTGCGCAGAAGCCGGGGAAGTGATGAAGAAGAGCGCCAGGCAGGCGCTCGCGCTATATCGCATGTCTAACAACTCCGTCATCCCCGCGCAGGCGGGGATCCATCTCCTGCTCCATCCCCGGATGCAAGGTCCGGAGATGGATTCCCGCTTTCGCGGGAATGACGAGGTTTCTGCTACAACCGCCGGTTAGAACGCCAGCGGCGCGTCCAGTTCCTTCACCTGCCAGGGCAGGCCATGCTTGTTCAGCATGTCCATGAAGGGATCGGGATCGAACTGCTCGATGTTGAATACACCTTCGCCCTTCCAGGCGCCGGTCAGCATCATGGCGGCGCCGATCATCGCCGGCACGCCGGTGGTGTAGCTGACCGCCTGGTTGCCGGTTTCGGCATAGGCGTCCTCATGGTCGCAGACCTGATAGATATAGACGGTCTTTTCCTGGCCATCCTTCTGGCCGGTCGCGATGTCGCCGATATTGGTCTTGCCCTTGGTGGTCGAACCGAGGCTCGACGGTTCGGGCAGAACGGCCTTCAGGAACTGCAGCGGAATGATTTCCTGGCCATTATAGATGACCGGATCGATCCGGGTCATGCCGACATTCTGCAGCACTTCGAGATGCTTAAGATACGCGTCGCCGAAGGTCATCCAGAAGCGGATGCGCTTGATTTCGGGATAGTGGGTGGCGAGGCTTTCCAGTTCCTCATGATACATGAGGTACATGTTCTTTTCGCCGACCTGGTCGAAGTCGAACACCTGCTTGTGGCTCAATGCCGGGCCTTCGACCCATTCGCCGTTCAGCCAGTGACGCGACGGGGCGGTCACTTCGCGAATGTTGATCTCGGGATTGAAGTTGGTGGCGAAATGCTGGCCATGGTCGCCGCCATTGCAGTCGAGAATGTCGAGCGTGTCGATCGTGTCGAGCAGATGCTTCTTGATGTAGCTGGCGAAGACGCTGGTGACGCCCGGATCGAAGCCCGAACCCAGCAGCGCCATGATGCCGGCTTCCTTGAAGCGCTCCTGATAGGCCCACTGCCAGCTATATTCGAACTTGGCGGTGTCGCGCGGTTCGTAATTGGCGGTGTCGAGATAGTCGGTCTTGGTCGCGAGGCACGCGTCCATGATCGCCAGATCCTGATAGGGCAGCGCAAGGTTCACGACCAGCTTGGGCTGGACCTTCTGGATCAGGGCGATAGTCTCTTCGACATTGTCGGCGTCGACCTGGGCCACGTCGATATCCACGCCGACCAGCTTCTTGACCGATTCGGCGACCTTCTCGCAGCTGACGATGCGGCGGCTGGCCAGCGTGATGTGGCTGAAAATATCAGGGTTCATCGCCATCTTGTGGACCGCGACAGACCCGACGCCGCCTGCGCCGATGACCAGGACCTTGCTCAATTCAACTGCTCCATAATTATGGTCGCGCCCTACGCGCGAAAGCGCCCATATAGGGACGTCGCGTGACAGCGCAAAGTCAGAGTTAGAAGCTTGCCCCGTCGACCTTCTGGATTTTCAGCGCATCGATATCGACGGAGGGCACGCAGCGCAGGTTGATCGCGCGCATTTCGCCCTGGGGCGACTTGCCGCGCGCAAACGCCTCGGTGCCGCAGGTCCGGCAGAATTGATGCGTGATATTATGCTTGTAGAAGAGATAGTCGGTCAGTTGCTCGTCGCCGCTGTCGAGGCTGAACTGGTCGACCGGCACGAAGGTCAGGACGAAGCCCTTGCGGCCGCAATGGGAGCAGTTGCAGCTCATCGCCTCGCCGGGCGGATCGGCATCGACGGTGAAGGTGACGGCGCCGCAATGGCAGCTTCCGCTATAGGCCATGCTCGTTCTCCTTTTGATCCTTATGGATCAACTCACCAGCCGCTTCAATCCCTCGACCGTATCCGCCTCCGCTGCCGGCTTGTCCTTGCGGATGCGGGCGATGCGGGGGAAGCGCATGGCGAGGCCGGATTTGTGACGTTTGCTGTCATGAATGGAGTCGAAGGCGACCTCCAGCACCAGCGTCTTTTCGACCTCCCGGACCGGGCCGAAGCGGTTCACTGTATTCCCCCGGACAAAGCGGTCGAGCCATTTGAGTTCCTCGTCGGTGAAGCCGCTATAGGCCTTGCCCACCGGCAGCAATTCGCCCCCATTTTCCGGATCACCCGTCCAGCAGCCGAATGTGTAATCCGAATAGAAGGAGGAGCGTTTGCCATGGCCGCGCTGGGCATACATCATGACACAGTCGGCGGTCAGCGGATCGCGCTTCCATTTGTACCAGAGCGCGGCCTTGCGCCCCGCGACATAAGGGCTGTCGCGGCGCTTGAGCATCACCCCCTCGATCGCGGCATCGCGGGCGCCGGCGCGAATGTCGGCCAGAGCCGCGAAATCGGGCGCATCGATCACGGCGGACAGGTCGAAGTGGTCGGGGGATAGCTGCGCCATATAGGCTTCGAGGCGCGCGCGGCGGTCGGTCCAGGGCAGGGCGCGCAGGTCCTCGTCGCCCTCGATCAGCAGGTCATAGAGGCGGACGAAGGCGGGATAGTCGGCCATCATCTTCGCGCTCACCGCCTTGCGGCCGAGCCGTTGTTGCAGGGCGTTGAAGCTCGCTGCAGCGCCACCCTGAAATTCTCCCTTCACCAGCAATTCGCCATCCAGCACGGCATGGCCGGTGAAGGCCTGCGCGATTTCGGGGAAGCTGGCCGAGATGTCGTCACCCGCGCGGCTGTAGAGCCTGGTTTCGCGGCCAGTGCCGACGATCTGGATACGGATGCCGTCCCATTTCCATTCGGCGGCATAGTCGGCGAGGTCGACGCTGTCGGCTTCCAGCGGATGGGCGAGCATGAAGGGACGGAAATAGGGCGTGCCTTCCGGATCGGGCCGGGCGCTGCGGCCTTCGGCCCAGTCGAACAGGGCGGCATAGGGCGGAGCGAGCGCGTGCCAGACCTGTTCGACATCATCGACGTCGAGGCCGAAGGCCTGAGCGAAACCGGTCTTGGCAAGGCGGGCGGAAATGCCCACCCGCAGGCCGCCGGTTGCGAGTTTCAGCAGGGCGAAGCGGCCCGATGCGTCGAGATGGTCCATCATCTGCGCCAGCGCGTCTGGCGCGGCGGCGCGGCTGACATTGTGGAGGCGGTCGATGATCGCGGACAGGCTGAGCGAGCCGTCGTCCAGTTCGGCAGGTTCATCATGGGGGCGGGGCCAGAGCAACGCGACGGTCTCGGCCAGGTCGCCGACATAGTCACGGCTCATCTCGAACAGGACGGGATCGGTGCGGGCGCGGATCATCTCGCCGATGGCCGATGCCTTCACCGCCTTGAGATCGAGATTGCCGGTCAGCGCCGCCAGCGCCCAGCCCCGGTCGGGATCGGGCGCCGCGCGCATATAGGCGGCGATCAGCGCCAGCTTGCCATTGCGCGAGCGGGTGTAGACGAGGCCGTCGAGCAGTTGGGAAAATTGCCTCATGGATCAATCCCAATGACCGTTCGGGCTGAGCGAAGTCGAAGCCCAGCACAGAGCGAAGCGAAGTGGCTTCGACTTCGCTCAGCCAGGCCCTTCGACAGGCTCAGGGCGAACGGGTTAGGCAGCATCACCCCTCCTCCTCATCCTCGCGGCCTACCAGCGCGAGCGCGCGGGCGCGATATTGGTGGGTCATGCACCAGTGGAGCAGGGCTTCCTCGCGGCCGTGGGTGATCCAGGTCTCGCTCGGGGCGACCTCGCGGATCGTGCCGGTCAGTTCATCCCAGTCGGCATGGTCGGAAATGACCAAAGGCAGTTCGACGTTACGCTGCCGGGCGCGCTGACGGACCCGCATCCAGCCGGACGCCATGGCGGCAATCGGGTCGGGCAGGCGACGACTCCAGCGATCGTTGAGCGCGGAGGGCGGCGCCAGCACGATTGCGCCGCGCATATCCTTGGCCGGCACGCCAGTCGCGCCGCGCAACTTCCCCATGTCGACGCCGAAATCCTGATAGAGCGCGCACATGCGTTCGAGCGCGCCATGGATATAGATGGGGTCATGATGGCCGCGCGCCCGCAACTCGCAGATCACCCGCTGAGCCTTGCCGAGCGCATAGGCGCCGACGAGCACGCAGCGATCGGGATTGGCGTGAAGCGCGTGGAGCAGCCGATCCATTTCGCTGCCGGTGTCGGGATGGCGGAAGACCGGCAAGCCAAAGGTCGCCTCGGTCACGAAGATATCGCAAGGGACCGGCTCGAACGGCAGGCAGGTCGGGTCGGGGCGCCGCTTGTAATCGCCGGTCACCACCACCCGTTCGCCGGCATGATCCAGGATGATCTGCGCCGATCCCAGAACATGGCCGGCGGGGACATAGCGGATGGCGACGCCGCCCAGCCTGATCTCCTCGCCATAGCCGACCGCCGTGCCGCTGGCCGTGCCATAACGCAGCGCCATGATCGCCAGCGTTTCCCGCGTAGCCCAGACATGGCCGTGGCCGCCACGCGCATGGTCGGCATGGCCATGGGTGACGAGCGCGCGTTCCTGCGGCTGCGACGGGTCGATCCACGCATTGGCGGGGCGGACATAGATGCCGGTGGGGTGGGGTTCGATCCAGTGCGCCATCAGATGCAGAAGATGGGAGAGGCGCTCCAGGTTCCGCAAGGGGCGTCATCATGGCGTAACCCAGCGGTCATGCGCACGACACGCGCCTGCCCTATCGGCCGACCAAACGACCCGGCAGCGAGGAGTGCGCCCATGGCCGCATCGGCCCACAAGAAAGTCACCAACGCGGTGCATCGTCACCGCCATCTGTCGAAGCAGGGGCTGTTGGAACGCGCCTTCACCTTCGCCTTCCGTGGCCTGGTCTATGCCCAGATCTGGGAAGACCCGGCGGTCGACATGGAAGCGCTGGCGATCACGCCCGACAGTCATGTGGTGACGATCGCGTCGGGCGGCTGCAATGTCCTCTCCTACCTGACCGCCGACCCGGCGAAGATCACCGCGGTCGACCTCAACACCGCCCATATCGCGCTCAACCGGCTGAAGCTGATGGCAGCGCAGACCCTGCCCGATCATGCCGCCTTCCACCGCTTCTTCGCGCGGGCGGACAACAAGGCGAATATCGCCGCTTATCGCGAGATCGTGGCGCCGCACCTGGATGAGGCGACGCGCCGCTATTGGGAAGGCCGCGACATGACCGGTCGCCGCCGTATCGGTGGCTTTGCGCGGGGCATCTACAGGCATGGCCTGCTTGGCCGCTTCATCGGCGCAGCCCATCTGCTCGCTCGGCTGCATGGCGTTAACCCCAAGCGGATGCTGGACGCGCAGAGCCGCGAGGAGCAACTGGCGATCTTCGAGCGCGAACTGGCGCCGATCTTCGACAAGGGCTTTGTCCGCTGGCTGACCAGCCAGCCGGCCTCGCTGTTCGGCCTGGGCATCCCGCCCGCGCAGTTCGAGGCGCTGGCCGGCGACGACCGGATGGACAATGTGCTGAAGGCGCGGCTGAAGAAACTGGCCTGTGACTTCGATCTCAAGGACAATTATTTCGCCGTGCAGGCGTTCGGCCGTGGCTATGCAGGCGGCGAAGGGCCGTTGCCGCCCTATCTACAGGCGGCCAATCATCGCGCAGTGCGCGATAGGGCCGAGCGGGTCGATGTAAGCCACATCAACTTCACCGATTTCCTGGCCAATCAGCCGGCGGCATCGTGCGACCGCTATATCCTGCTCGATGCGCAGGACTGGATGGATGACGAGCAGTTGAATGCGCTCTGGGCGCAGATCACGCGGACGGCCAAGCCGGGCGCCCGCGTGCTGTTCCGCACGGCCGGCGAACCGAGCATCCTGCCCGACCGGGTCGCCGACGATGTGCTGGCCCATTGGGACTATCGGGCCGACGCCTCGCGCGACTATACTGCGCGCGACCGCTCGGCCATCTATGGCGGCGTGCATCTCTATGTGCTGAAGGGCGCCGACGCATGAGCGGCCATGGGCAGATGATGGACGGGGTCTATCGCTACCAGCGGCACATTTATGACCTGACCCGCAAATATTATCTGCTCGGCCGCGACGGGCTGATCGCCGATCTCGATCCGCCGGCCGGCGGCGCTGTGCTGGAGATTGGCTGCGGCACCGGCCGCAACCTGATCGCGGTGGGCAAGGCCTGGCCCAGGGCGCGGCTCTATGGCGTCGATATCAGCGATGCGATGCTGGACACGGCGCGCGCCTCGGTCGCCAGGGCGGGCATGGCGGATCGGGTGACGCTGGCGCAGGGCGATGCCTGCAGGTTCGATCCGCAGGCACTGTTCGGCCGTGCAAGCTTCGAGCGGGTGTTCATCAGCTATGCGCTGTCGATGATCCCCGAATGGGAAATGGCGCTGGTCCAGGCGGCGCGCTGCGTGGCGCCCGGCGGCAAGCTGGAGATAGTCGATTTTGGCCAGCAGGAGGAATTGCCAGCGCTCTGGAAACGGGCGCTGTTCGGCTGGCTGGAGCGATTCCACGTCTCGCCCCGACGCGAACTCAACGGCGCGATCAACCGACTGGCACAGGATATGGGCGGCTTCCCCCATGTCCGGACGCTCTATCGCGGCTATGCGGTCAGGGGTGGGCTGATCCGGGTCTGATGTTGGATTTGTAGGAAAGGCTGCGCTTAACTTCGCATATTTCCCGCACATTGTGACATTTGATATCCAATGTAGGACATCTTGTTGCGGGACGGGCGTCGGGGCGGATGGCTCCGACCTGGCTAATCATAGCGGCTTTTGCGCGGATAGGACAGGGCGGCGCTGCGATCGGCCGCCCCGTTCCTGTCCGGTCAGGCTGCCTGGCGTTCCAGCAGTTCCAGTTCCAGCCGATCCCAGATTTCGACCAGCGCCGACACCAGGTCGCGCATCATCTCTTCATTATGGGCCGGGCCAGGCGTGAAGCGCAGACGTTCGGTGCCGCGCGGCACGGTGGGATAGTTGATCGGCTGCACATAGGCGCCATATTCGGCGAGAAGGATGTCGCTGATCCGCTTGGCCTTGACCGGATCGCCCACCATCAGCGGCACGATATGGGTGACCGAGTTCATAACCGGCAGGCCCGCGTCGCGCATCAACTGCTTGAGCTTGGCGGCGGAAGCCTGCTGGCCTTCGCGCTCGGCGCTGGAGGCCTTGAGGTGCCGCACGCTCGCAAGCACGCCGGCGACCAGCACGGGCGAGAGCGAGGTGGTGAAGATGAAGCCGGGCGCATAGCTGCGGATCACGTCGACGATCATCTGGTCGGCGGCGATATAACCGCCCATCACGCCGAACGCCTTGCCCAGCGTGCCTTCGATGATGGTCAGGCGATGGGCGACATCGTCGCGCTCCGAAATGCCGCCGCCGCGCGCGCCATACATGCCTACGGCATGGACTTCGTCCAGATAGGTGAGCGCGTTGAATTCATCGGCCAGGTCGCAGATTTCCGCGATCGGCGCGACGTCGCCGTCCATCGAATAGACGCTTTCGAAGGCGATCAGCTTGGGCGCCTCGGGGTCTTCGGCGGCGAGAAGTTCGCGCAGATGATCGAGATCATTATGACGGAAGACGCGCTTTTCGCAGCCCGAATTGCGGATGCCCGCGATCATCGAGGCGTGATTCAGCTCGTCCGAAAAGATGATGCAACCCGGCAGAATCTTGGCGAGGGTCGAAAGCGTCGCTTCGTTCGAAACATAGCCCGAGGTGAAGAGCAGGGCCGCTTCCTTGCCATGCAGATCGGCGAGTTCCGCCTCCAGATCGACATGATAATGGGTGTTGCCGCCGATATTGCGGGTGCCGCCCGATCCAGCGCCGACATCATGGAGCGCTTCCTCCATGGCGGCGACCACCTTGGGATGCTGGCCCATGGCGAGATAATCGTTCGAGCACCAGACGGTGATCGGCTTCGGGCCGTTATGGCCGTGGAAGCAGCGGGCGTTGGGGAACGCGCCCTTGTTGCGCAGGATGTCGATGAACACGCGGTAGCGGCCCTCGCTGTGGAGCCGGTCGATCGCCTGCGAAAAGATATGCTTGTAATTCACTACGCCGTTCTTCCCGTTGCTCGCGCGCCGGTTCTTCTATGGTCGCGCCATCCTCTGCCTGAGGAGTGCATTTACCTGCGCGCGCCTGCCATTGCCAGCGATAACCGCTCGCAACGATACGCAGATTCCCTATCAGTGTGATCGAAACACTTTGCCATTGGACAAATGGCCTACCCCGGCGGTCAGAGCGCGTCGATACGATCGAGGCCATAGCCGGCAAGCGCGTCGCGCAGCGCCTCGACCTTGTCATCGACGCGGGTGAAGATGGCGATACCGGGCGAGGGCGCATCCGGCCAGGGCTGGCCATCGGTCAGGAAGGCGATGCGCCGGGCGATCCCTTCGCCGCCATGGACGAAGCCCATCGGATGCGGCGCGGCGGCGGCAAGCTCCTGTTCCACCAATGGAAAATGGGTGCAGGCGAGGACGACCATGTCCATCCGGTCGCCACCCGGCTGATCGAGAAGCCCCGCCAGAGCGTCGCGGGCGATGGCGGGATCAAGCGTTTCGCCGCGCAGCTTCGCCTCGGCCAGTTGCACCAGCGCGGCGCTGCCATGGCGCAGCACGGTGCAGTCGGCGCCATGTTCGGCGGCAAGCCGGTCGACATAGGGCTGGCGCACGGTGGCATTGGTGCCCAGCACGCCGAACACCCGGCTTTTGGACAATAGTGCCGCCGGCTTGATCGCCGGGACGGTGCCGACCACCGGAATGTCGAGCGCGGCGCGGACATGCGGCAGGGCGATGGTCGAGGCGGTGTTGCAGGCGATGACGGCGAGGCGCGGGCGATAGCGCTCCACCAGCCGACCGAGCAGGGCGGGCACGCGCGCCGCGATCTCCGCCTCGCTCTTTGTGCCATAGGGGAAGCCGGCGCTGTCGGCCGCATAGACGACCGGGGCGTTCGGCAAGGCAGCGCGGGCCGGGGCGAGGATGGACAGCCCCCCCACGCCGGAATCGAAGAAAAGGATGGGAGCGTCTGGTGCGACCGTCATGCGCGCCTGTGTCGCGGCATGGGGCGGGAGTGTCAACGCCCGGTGCTTGCAAAGCGGGCCGGTCGCTGCCACCTCGCGGGCCGATCGAAGGAGAACAGAATGACCCAGCCCAGCATGAAGCAGAAGATGATCGCGGGTGAGCCCTATCATGCGAGCGACCCGGAAATCATCGCGGACCAGCTGGCCGCAGCGGCGTGGATGCAGCGTTTCAACGCGACCCTGCCGCCCGAGCGCGAGGTGCTGCTGCGCGAGCGGCTGGGCGCGCTGGGGGCGGGATCGACGATCCGGCCGCCCTTCCACTGCGACTATGGCTTCAACATCTTCCTGGGCGCGGGCGTGTTCCTGAACTTCAACTGCGTCATCCTGGACGTCGTGCCAGTGACGATCGGCGACGGCACGCAGATCGGCACCGGGGTACAGATATTGACCGCCGATCATCCGCGCGATCCGGCCGAGCGCGCCACCGGCATCGAATGGGGCGTGCCGATCAATATCGGCCGCAATGTGTGGATCGGCGGCGGCGCGATCATCCTGCCCGGCGTCACGATCGGCGACGATGCGCTGATCGGCGCGGGCAGCGTGGTGACGCGCGACGTACCGGCCGGCGCAACCGTGGTCGGCAATCCCGCGCGGGTGCGGTAAACCGATACTGCCCATTGCTCCGCGCGCCTGTCACGCTATGGTCGCGCGCAACAATCAGAACAGGCCGGCCGATTGCATCGGCTGTCCTGTTCTGGTCTTTTGATGTACCGCGTTTTCCGAGCCAGCAGTTGTTCCACCTGCTTTGAAAACGCTTTATCGGCGAATTTCATGACACCTCCCTGGCTGCTTCCCGCTTTTGTCCTGGTGCTGGGCTATCTGCTCGGCTCGATCCCCTTTGGCCTGCTGCTGACGCGCTTCACCGGCGCTGGCGACCTGCGCCAGATCGGGTCGGGGAATATCGGCGCGACCAATGTGCTGCGCACCGGGCGCAAGGGGCTGGCGGCAGCGACCCTGCTGCTCGACCTGCTCAAGGGGGCGGCGGCGGTGCTGATCGGCGCGGCGCTGGTGGATGGTGGCGGGCCGATGGCGGGCGCCATGGCGTTCATCGGCCATTGCTACCCCGTCTGGCTGCGCTTTGCCGGTGGCAAGGGCGTGGCGACGATGATGGGTGTGGTGACGGCCATGTACTGGCCGGCCGGCATCGTCTTTGCGGTCGTGTGGCTGGGGGCGCTGTTCGGCACCAAATGGTCGTCGGTCGGCGGCATGTCGGCCGCAGTCAGCGCACCGATCGCCATGTTCGCCTTTGGCCGGATCGATCTGGTGCCGGTCAGCCTGGCGCTCGCGCTGATCGTGCTGTGGCGGCACCGCGCCAATATTGCCCGGCTGATAAAGGGTGAGGAGCCCAAGGTCGGCAGTTCCAAGCAGAAAGCCACCACCGAGTGAGCGGGCAGGAGCGGTTCGACCGTCTCCGCCTGATCCGATCCCCGCGGATCGGCCCCGTCAGCTACCGCCAGTTGCTCGCGCGCTTCGGCAGCGCGGCCGAGGCGCTGCGCGCCATTCCCATGCTTGCCGCGCGCGGCGGGGGCGAGGCGCGCGTGGCCGATGCCGCCGCGATCGAGCGGGAGATTGCCGCCACCCGCGCGATCGGTGCCCGCTATCTGCTGATGGGCGATGCCGACTATCCCGCGCTGCTGGCCGAGATGGAGGGCGCGCCGCCGGCGCTGATCGTGCGCGGCGATGCCGCGATCGCGGCCCGGCCTTGCATCGCCATGGTCGGCGCGCGCAACGCGTCGGCCGCTGCCTGCCGCTTTGCCCGGATATTGGCGCAGCAATTGGGCGAACGGGGCGCGGTGGTCGTGTCCGGCTTGGCGCGTGGCATCGATACCGAAACGCATCGCGGATCGATCGACAGCGGCACGATCGGCGTGATCGCCAGCGGCATCGACATCGGCTTCCCGCCCGAAAATGCCGCCTTGCAGGAGGATGTGGCGCAGCGCGGCCTGCTGGTGACCGAGCATCCGCCCGGCACCCAGCCGCTCGCCCGGCATTTCCCGGCGCGCAACCGGATCATCGCCGGCCTAGCGCTGGGCACGGTTGTGGTGGAGGCGGCGCCCAAATCCGGGTCGCTGATCACCGCAAGGCTGGCGACCGAGGCGGGGCGCGAGGTGATGGCGGTGCCGGGATCGCCGCTCGACCCGCGCGCCCAGGGCTGCAACCTGCTGATCCGCGAGGGCGCGACATTGGTGCAGAATGCCGACGATATATTGGAGGCGGTCGGCGGGCTTGATCCCCGGATGGTGCGGCAGGGCAGCTTCGACTTCATCGGCCAGCCGGTGTCGAGCGATGTGGCCGATGCCGATCGCGCGGCAGTGATCGCCCTGCTGGGACCGGTCGCGGTGGCGGTGGATGAGGTCATCCGCCTGTCCGGCCTGTCGCCCGCTATCGTGCAGACGGTGCTGCTGGAACTGGAGCTGGCGGGCGGGCTGGAACGGCAGGCGGGTGGCCGGGTCAGCCTGCGGTAAACGATTACTCCCCGGATGTGATCAATCCCACCAGAAGAACCATCAATCGGAATCCATTAGACCAGCCGCCAATGGCGCCAGCGTTTCGGTGCCCTGATAGACGATATCTGCGCAATAGTAGAACTGATCGCGAGCAAGGTTGAGAGCCTCTGCTTTCGTGCTGGGTCGGTGGGATGCCCGCATATTGATGGTGTCGCCGTTTAACCCGATCAACTCCGCGCCATAGCGGTGATGCCAGTATCGCAAGGCTGCGACATGGATTTCCGGAGACGGGCAGGCATTCCAGTTGCCCCATCGCAGATAGGCGGGGACTTCATAGGAATGGGGGGTGGGAATGAGGAGGATGTGAACGCGCGGGAAAGCCTTGCCCGTCAACACATCGCTGGCGATGGTGAAGCCAGGCTGCGCATTGGATGTCGAACTCGGCCATGAACCTTCTGCAGGCATGGCATCCGCTTCCTCATCGTCCCCATATTCATCTTGCCAGAACTGCCTGAGCGCGGCCGGGACATTGACGCCGTCCGCCGCAGCAATGATTTCGGCCGCTGTTTTGGGCAATGACGCAGAGGGGTGTGCCGATGGCGGGAGCATGGCCGGATCATCCAGGCTATATTGCTCCGCGATGCGATCCAGCGCTTCGTCATCGCCGATGATGACTGGCCAGCCTTGGCCGAGATCGTGGAGGCGTTTCCATTCGGAGAGCGCGTCACCCCCCGCAACGGTGACGCATTCATAGGGAAGGGCGGCGCGCAGTTTCTGCCGCATCTCTACCAGTTCCGTTGACGAACTATCCTGCGCGTCGCCGCCAAGCTGGCCGGTTGTCGCGCGCCCTTTCTGTGCCTTTCCGCCCAGGATCGCAGCCGCTCCGGCAATGAGCGCTGCCAAAAAATTCCGCCTCATCATTCGTGGCTCCGCTAGGAACGAAAATGTCATGGGGGTGATTCGTTGACGGAGCCAGTCGTCAGATTGGCTTGACGCGCTACGTGTTTGCTCCCCACCTTATACACACACGCGTAAGCAGCTACTGGACCCACATGCAACTTGTCATTGTCGAATCGCCGGCCAAGGCGAAGACCATCGAGAAATATCTGGGCGGGGATTTCCATGTCCTGGCCAGCTACGGCCATATCCGCGACCTGCCGCCCAAGGACGGGTCGGTCGATCCCGACAATGGCTTTGCCATGTCGTGGGAAAATTATGGCGACAAGGGCAAGCAGCTCAAGGCCATCGCCGACGAGGCGAAGAAGGCCACGCGATTGATCCTGGCGACTGACCCTGATCGCGAAGGGGAAGCGATCAGCTGGCATGTGCAGGAAGTGCTGCGCGCCAAGAAGGCGCTGCCGCAGACGGTCGACCGGGTGACGTTCAATGCGATCACCAAGGCGGCGGTGCTGGACGCGATGGCCAAGCCGCGCGCGCTGGACGAGGATCTGATCGACGCCTATCGGGCGCGCCGCGCGCTCGACTATCTGGTGGGCTTCACCCTGTCGCCGGTGCTGTGGCGCAAGCTGCCCGGTGCCAAGTCGGCCGGCCGCGTCCAGTCGGTCGCGCTGCGCCTGGTGGTGGAGCGCGAGCGCGAGATCGAAAGCTTCAGCCCCCAAGAATATTGGTCGATCTCGGCCGAGATGGAGCAGGGCGGGCAGGGCTTCACCGCGCGCCTGGTCCGCTGGAAAGGCGAGAAGATCGATCGCCTGACCATCGGCAAGGAAGGCGATGCCATGGCCGCCAAGGCGGACGTGGAGGCTGGGCGCTTCACCGTCGATAAGGTCGAGACGAAGCCGCTCACCCGGAATCCCCCGCCGCCCTTCACCACCTCGACCCTGCAGCAGGAAGCCGCGCGCAAGCTGGGCTTTTCGGCCAGCCACACGATGCGGATCGCGCAGCAGCTCTACGAGGACGGCGCGATCACCTATATGCGTACCGACGGCGTGCAGATGGACGGCAGCGCCATCTCCGCCGCGCGCAAGGCGATCGCGGAACGCTATGACGGCGGCTATCTGCCCGAAAAGCCGCGCCAATATCAGACCAAGGCGAAGAATGCGCAGGAAGCGCACGAAGCCATTCGTCCGACCGAATTCCATCGCGACAAGGTGGGCGGCGGCGATCATGCGCGCCTCTATGACCTGATCTTCAAGCGCGCGCTGGCGAGCCAGATGGCGTCGGCCCGGCTGGAGCGCACCACCATCGACATGGTCGACGGCAGCGGCAGCCATACGCTGCGCGCCACCGGCCAGGTGGTGATCTTCCCCGGCTTCCTCGCCCTTTACGAAGAAGGTCGCGACGACGCCGAGGATGACGACAGCAAGCTGCTGCCGCGCCTGAGCGAAGGTGATGCGCCGGCCAAGAAGAAGGTGAGCGCCGAGCAGCATTTCACCCAGCCGCCGCCGCGCTATTCCGAAGCCTCGCTGGTCAAGAAGCTGGAAGAGCTGGGCATCGGTCGCCCGTCGACCTATGCCTCGACCCTGCAGGTTCTGAAGGACCGCGACTATGTCCGCGTCGAGAAGAACCGCTTCTTCGCCGAGGAAAGCGGACGGCTGGTGACGGCCTTCCTGGAGCGCTTCTTCGAGCGCTATGTCTCCTATGACTTCACTGCGGGTCTTGAGGATGAGCTGGACGAGATTTCCGGCGGCCGCGCCCAGTGGCAGGAAGTGCTCGAAGCCTTCTGGAAGGACTTCAAGCCCAAGACTGCCGAGATCATGGAGCAGAAGCCGTCCGACATCACGGCCGAGCTGGACAAGTTCCTGGAGCCGATGCTGTTCCCGCCCAAGGCGGACGGCAGCAATCCGCGCGCCTGCCCGCTCTGCGCCGATGGTCAGTTGTCCCTGCGCGGTGGCCGCTTCGGCGCGTTCATCGCCTGCTCCAACTATCCCGAGTGCAAATATACCCGCAAGTTCGGCCAGCCGGGCGGCAGCGATGGCGCCGATACCGGTCCCGAAATCCTGGGCCAGCATCCCGAGACCGGGCAGGACATCGTCAAGAAGTCCGGCCGTTTCGGCCCCTATATCGAGATGGGCGAGGGCAAGGAGGCCAAGCGTGGGTCGATCCCCAAGGATCTGCCCGATGGCGAGATGACGCTCGATTGGGCGATCAGGCTGCTGAGCCTGCCGCGCGAAGTCGGCCTGCACCCGGAAACCGGGCTGCCGATCGTCGCCAATATCGGCCGCTTCGGTCCCTATCTGCTGCATGACGGCAAATATGGCCGCCTGTCCTCGACCGCCGAGATTTTCGAGGTGGGCATGAACATGGCCGTCGCCAAGCTCGCCGATGCGGCCAACAAGGGCGGCCGTGGCGGATCGTCGCGTGAGCCCTTGAAGGTGCTGGGCAAGCATCCGCGCACCGACGCGGAGATCAAGCTGATGGCGGGCCGCTATGGCCCCTATGTCACTGACGGCACCACCAACGCGACCCTGCCCAAGACGATCGAGCAGGATGAGCTGACCCTGGAGGAAGCGGCCCAGCTGATCGACGCGCGCGCAGCGGCGGCCCCGGCCAAGAAGGGCAAGAAAGCACCGGCGAAGAAGGCGGCCGCCAAGAAGCCGGCGGCGAAGAAGGAAGCGGGCGAGAAGAAGCCCGCTGCCAAGAAGGCCCCGGCCAAGAAGAAGGCGGCGGCGGAATAATACGCCATCGCCCTGGTCGCTTGCTGCGGGGCTAGCCCCAATGATGGGCGGCAGCGATCAGGGTGCCGGCGGCCAGGATGGCGGCGGCGATCCATTTCGCGCCATTGTCGGGCGGTGATGGCGTGGCGGGCGTCGTGTCTGCCTCCAGCCGGCGCGTCAGCGCGCGCAGCAGGCGCGGGGCGTCGTCGGCAATGCGCGAGAGTTCGAGCAGCAGGGCAACGGTCTTTTCCGGGGCATGGGCTGCCGCGACCTGGTTCATCACCAGCCGGCCGCGCGCCTTTTGCAGCGCCTGCGACAGGTCGAAGCCGGGCTGGATCGCGCCCAGCACCCCGTCCATGGTGATCAGCGCCTTGAAGATGAGGGCGAGGTCGGGCGGCAGCACCAGCCCCTCCTTGCGCAGCAGCGGGAAGAAGTCGGCGACCATGCGCGTCAGCACCAGCGGGCCGCTGCCGTGGCGCGCGACCAGTTGCTCGGCGGCGTCCAGCACCCGGCCGGGATCGGGCGCGCTGGCCTTTGACCAGAGCAGCAGCGTGTCGGCCAGGGTGCGCGCGTCGCCGGAGCGCAACGAGAGGATGAAGGAGAGAAATTCCTGCCGCCGTCGCGCGCTGACATGGCCGATCAGGCCAAGGTCGAGCAAGGCGAGCCGGTCGCCGGGCAGGCAGAGAAGATTGCCCGGATGGGGATCGCCATGGAAGCGGCCATGGACCAGCACCATGTCGAGCACCAGCGCGGCACCGAGGTCGGCGATCGCGGCCGGGTCAATGCCGGCGGCGCGCAAGGCATCGCCGTCGCGCGGCGACACCCCGTCGATATAATCCATCACCAGCACGGTTTCCGCGCAATAGGCCCAGTGGATCGCTGGGATGACCACGGCCGGGTTGTCGGCCAGGTCTTCGCGCAGCCGGTCGGCATTGCGGCCTTCCTGGGTGAAATCCAGTTCCTCCAGCACGGTGTCGAGCAATTGCTGCACCAGCGCCTGGGGTTGGAAACGGCGCGCCTCGCGGCTGCTCGCTTCGACGATGCCGGCCAGATGGGTGATGAGGCGCAGGTCCGCCTCCATCGCCTTGCGGATGCCGGGGCGACGAATCTTGACCACCACCTCCTGCCCGTCGGTCAGGGTCGCGCGATGGACCTGTGCCATCGAGGCCGCGGCGAGCGGGGCCGTGTCGAAGCGGGCGAAAGCGGTTTCGACCGGTTCGCCAAGCACGGCTTCGAGGCGTGGGCGAAGCTGATCGAAGGGCAGGGTGGGCGCGTCGCTGTGCAGTTTGCCGAATTCGGCGATCCACGCCTCGGGCAGCAGATCCTGCCGGGTGGCGAGGATCTGGCCCAGCTTCACATAGGTCGGGCCGAGCGCCTCCATCGCCTGCCGGGTGCGGCGGGGCAGGTCGGGCGGATCGGCGGCGGCACTGTCATCGCCTTTCGCCAGTCCCAGCCGGGCGAGCAGCATGTCGAGGCCGAAGCGGGTCGCGACGCTGGTAATCTCGGCCAGTCGTGCGCGATCCCGCGTGGCCACCATGATGGTCTTGAGCATGAAGGCTCAACGACCGGGATGGTGATTATGTTTCGCTTGAGTAATCGAACCCCGATCCGTTCGTTTCGAGCGTGTCGAGAAACGCGCGCGCAGCGCTCTCCGCTTCTCGACCAGGCTCGAAGCGAACGGTCGTCAGTCAGTCGACCCAGTCGAGGCCGATGTCGCGATAGATGAAGCGGTCTTCTTCCCAGTCTTCCTTCACCTTGACGTGGAGGTAGAGATGGACCTTGACGCCCAGCAGGTTGGCCAGTTCGGCGCGTGCCTTGGACCCGATTTCCTTGAGGCGCTGGCCCCCCTTGCCCAGCACGATCGCGCGCTGGCTGGAGCGGCCGACCAGGATCTGCTGGTGGATTTCGACCGAACCGTCGTCGCGTTCCTTATACTGCTCGGTATCGACCGCGGCGGCATAGGGCAGTTCGGCGTGGAGCTGGTGATAAAGCTGCTCGCGGGTGATTTCGGCCGCCAGCATGCGGTCGGTCGCGTCCGACACCTGATCCTCGGGGAAGTGCCAGGGGCCTTCGGGCATGGCGTTCGCAAAGGCGGTCTTGAGTTCGGGCAAGCCATCGCCGGTCGCGGCGGAAACGAAGAAGGTCTCCTCGAACTCCAGTTCCTCATAGAGGCGCTGGGTATGGACCAGCAGCTTCTCCTTGACCGCGATGTCGACCTTGTTGAGCACCAGCCATTTGCGTTCCGGCCGGGCCTTCAGCGCAGCGATGATCGGCTCCATCTTGGCGCCAAGGCCCGCTTTGCCATCGACCAGCAGGACGATCAGGTCGGCGCCCTGCGCGCCGCCCCAGGCGGCCTGCACCATCGCGCGATCGAGGCGGCGGCGCGGCGCGAAGATGCCGGGCGTGTCGACCAGCACCATCTGCGCATCGCCCTCGATCGCGACGCCCATGACGCGGGTGCGCGTGGTCTGCGCCTTGGGGCTGGTGATCGCCACCTTCTGCCCGACAAGCGCATTGACCAGCGTCGACTTGCCGGCATTGGGGGCGCCGACGATGGCGATGACGCCACAGCGCTGATTTTCAAACTCGATGGTCAATCACATGCTCCGTTCGCTCCACGCCAATGCGCGGAGACGTCTTCCTAAACCAAAATGAATGTTGGGGACAGGCTTAGCCCGCCAATTGCTCCAGCAGGGCTTTCGCGGCAGCCGTCTCTGCTTCCTGCTTGGACCCGCCGGTGGCGCTGGCCTCGCCCGCGCCCTTGATCGAGACGGTGACGGTGAAGCGCAGCGCGTGGTGCGGCCCCGACCGGTCCGTCATCACATATTCGGGCGGCTTGCGCTTGTTCGACGCGGCCCATTCCTGCAGCGCCGACTTGGGGTGGCGTGGCGCGGCGGTCTGGGTATCGACCCGGTCGCCCCACAGGCGGCGGACCAATGTGCGTGCCTCGTCCAGTCCGGCGTCCAGATAGAGGGCGCCGATCAGCGCCTCCATCACGTCGCCCAGCACATTGTCGCTGTCGGCGGCGCCATCATCGCGCGCCTGCTTGCCCAGCACCAGATGGGTGGGCAAGCCGGCGGCGCGGGCTACCTGCGCGCAGGTTTCGCCCGAGACCAGCGCGTTGAACCTGCGCGACAGCTTGCCTTCCGGTTCGGTCGGGAAGCGGGCATAGAGCCATTCGGCGATCAGCAGCCCCAGGATGCGGTCGCCGAGAAATTCCAGCCGCTCGTAATTTTCCGCCTTGGCGCTGCCATGGGTCAGCGCCTGTTCGAAGGCGGCGGGGTTGATCGGCGCGCGGCCGATCAGCGCGATCAGCCAGGCTGCGGTATCAGGCCTGTGCGAAGCCACCATCAAAAGCCTTCCCCGATCCGGCTCCAGCGTGCGGCGGTGAACCAGGTCCAGGGCAGCAGCCAGTTGGCGCTGCCATCGGTCGAGAAGACGGAAACCAGCGCCTTGCCGACCAGATTTTCCTCGGGGACGAGGCCGATGCCGCCGCCTTCGACCGCCGGGAAGCGGCTGTCGGCGCTGCGATCGCGATTGTCGCCCATCATGAAGAGATGGCCTTGCGGCACCAGCACGGTGTCACGATCATCGGCGGCGCCATCGGGCACCAGGTCGAGGACGTTATAGCTTTTCCCGCCCGGAAGCGTCTCACGATACTGGGGATAGCGGCACTGCTTGCCACCGCCCGGCGCGGCCTGTTCGAATTCGGGGCGATAGCAGGCGGAGGGGCTGCCTTCCTTCTGTGCGGCATCTTCCATGTTCGGCGTCACCGGAATGACGAGGTCGGCGACCTTCTGCTTCGGGATCGCCTGGCCATTCAGATAGACGGTGCCGCCGCGGACCGAGATCATGTCGCCCGGCAGGCCGATCACCCGCTTGATATAGTCGTTCTTCTGGCTCGGCGGCGCCTTGAACACCACCACGTCGCCGCGCTGCGGCGTCGAGGCGAAGATGCGGCCGGGGATCAGCGGCACCGAGAAGGGCAGCGAATAGCGCGAATAGCCATAGGGCCATTTGGCGACCAGCAGATAGTCGCCGATCAAGAGGCGCGGCTGCATCGATTCCGAGGGGATGTTGAAGGGGGAGACGATGAAGCTGCGCAGGACGAAGACGAACACCGCCAGCTTGGCGAGGAACCAGATGAAGTCCCGCGTTTCCGATTTTGCGCTCATGTCTGCCTAATGTTCCTTCAAGATCGCGCCGCGCTGCGACGTGTCACTGCGGCCTGTCGCGGCTTTTGCGGGGTCGCCCGCGCCGCGTCAAGCGCGTGGACGATGCAATGCGTGCCGCTTTTGGATAAGGAGAGGAAGAATCGACCGGTGCAGCGTCGATATCGACCAACGACCAAGAGGATCTCCCGCATGTCCAGTCCCGCACTGGCGGCCCTTGCCGCCCTGCCTCAAGCTGAGCTCAAGACCATCTTCGAGACTGATGCCGATCGCCTGTCCAAGCTGGTGCTGAGCCACGGGCCGCTGCGCTTCGACTGGTCCAAGACGCACCTGACCGACGATCTGGTCGATGGCTTCCTGAAGCTGGCGCAGGAGCAGAATTTCACCGGCCGGCGCGAGGCGCTGTTCGCCGGCGAAGCGGTCAACAATACCGAAGGTCGCGCCGCCGAGCACACCGCCCAGCGCGGCGTCGGCAATGCCGACAGCGTGGCGCTGGCCAAGGCGCTGCACAACCGCACCCGCGCGCTGATCGACGCGATCGAGGCGGAGGCGCTGGGCCCGATCCGGCACATCCTGCATATCGGCATCGGCGGCTCGGCGCTCGGCCCGGACCTGATCGTCGACGCGCTGGGCGGCGACGGCATGCGTTACGATGTCGCGATCGTCTCCAATGTCGATGGCACGGCGCTCGAAAAGGCGATGGATGCGTTCGATCCCGACGCCACGCTGATCGCGATCGCATCGAAGACCTTCACCACCAGCGAAACCATGCTGAACGCGGCGAGCGCGATCAACTGGATGGTCGAGGCCGGTGTCGAAGACCCTTATGGCAAAGTGATCGCGCTGACCGCCGCGCCGGAAAAGGCGATGGAATGGGGCGTCGACGAGACCCGCATCCTGCCCTTCCCCGAAAGCGTCGGCGGCCGCTATTCGCTCTGGTCGTCGATCGGCTTCCCCGCCGCACTGGCGCTGGGCTGGGACGCGTTCGAAAGCCTGCTGGAAGGTGCGGCAGCGATGGACCGTCATTTCCAGCTGACTGATCCGCGCGAGAATATCCCGCTGATCGCCGCTTTCGTCGATCAATATTATGCCCGTGTGCTGGGCTGCGAGACCCGCGCCTTGTTCGCCTATGACGAGCGGCTGGCGCTGCTACCCTCCTATCTGCAGCAGCTGGAGATGGAGAGCAACGGCAAGTCGGTGAAGCTGGACGGCTCGCCGGTCGATGGGCCGACCGCGCCGATCACCTGGGGCGGCGTCGGCACTGACGCGCAGCATGCGGTGTTCCAGCTGCTGCACCAGGGCACGATCCTGACCCCGGTCGAGTTCATCGCCTCGATCGAACCGGGCAATGCGCTCGACCCGGCGCATCATCGCGCGCTGCTGGTCAACTGCTTCGCCCAGGGCGCGGCGCTGATGCGCGGGAAGGACAATGAAGATCCGGCCCGTGCCTATGCCGGCAACCGCCCGTCGACCACCATATTGATGGACGATGTGAACCCGGAGGCGCTGGGCGCGCTGATCGCCTTCTATGAGCATCGCACCTTTGCCAATGCGGTGCTGATGGGGATCAACCCCTATGACCAGTTCGGCGTCGAACTGGGCAAGGAGATCGCCAAGTCGATCGAGGCAAACGGCCCGACCGGTTTCGATCCCTCGACCATGGCGCTGATCGAGATCGCGCTGGGCGAATAAGGCAATGACGACCGTTCGTTTCGGGCGATGTCGGGAAATGCTTCTCGACAGGCTCGAAGCGAACGGAAGTTGCAGCAAAAATTCCCATTTGTAACTGCGCTGTCCAGCCGCCATATCCGCCGCCAAGCAAAATGGTGCGCCGAGCGGAGACTGGCATGAGCGATTATGATTTCGACCTTTTCGTCATCGGCGCAGGATCGGGCGGGGTGCGCGCGTCGCGCGTCGCCGCCGCGCATGGCGCAAAGGTCGCGGTGGCCGAGGAATTTCGCGTCGGTGGCACCTGCGTCATCCGCGGCTGCGTGCCCAAGAAGCTGCTCATCTATGGCGCGCATTTCGCCGAGGATCTGAAGGACGCTCGCCGCTTCGGCTGGAATGTGCCGGACTGCGGCTTTGAATGGGCGACGCTGCGCGACAATGTGCTGGCCGATGTCGACCGGCTCGAAGGACTCTACACCAACACCCTCAACAGCCATAAGGTCGAGCTGATCGCCGAGCGCGTGACGGTGACCGGGCCGCACAGCGTGAAGCTCGCCAGCGGACGCGAAGTGACAGCCAAGGTCATCCTGGTCGCGACCGGCGCCTGGCCGCTGATCCCCGAGGTGGAGGGCGCCGAATATGGCATCACCTCCAACGAGGTGTTCCATCTGGACGAATGTCCCAAGCGCATCGTCATCGTCGGCGGCGGCTATATCGCCAATGAATTTGCCGGCATCTTCCACCAGTTCGGCAGCCATGTGACGATGGTCAACCGCGGTGGCACGCTGCTGCGCGGCTATGACGAGCAGATCCGCGACCGCCTGCTCCAGATTTCGACGATGAAGGGGATTAATTTCCGCTTCAACGCGCTGATGGAGAAGATCGAGAAGAAGGAGGATGGCACCTTGTGCGTCCACTTCAAGAATGGCGATCCGGTCGCGGCCGACATCGTGCTGTTCGCCACCGGCCGCCGCCCGCACACCGACGGGCTGGGACTGGAGAATGCCGGCGTCGAGATCGACGACAAGGGCGCGATCAAGGTCGACGAATATAGCCGCACCAGTTGCGAGAGCATCTACGCCGTGGGCGACGTCACCGATCGGCTGCAACTGACCCCGGTGGCGATCCGCGAGGGCCATGCCTTTGCCGACACCGTGTTCGGCAACAATCCGCGCACCGTCGACTATAGCTGCGTGCCCTCGGCCGTGTTCAGCCATCCGCCGCTGGCCGGCGTCGGTCTGACGGAAGCGCAGGCCAAGAACAAATATGGCACGGTGAAGGTCTATACCTCCGACTTCCGGCCGATGAAGAATGTGCTGGCCGGACGCGACGAGCGGGCGCTCTACAAGATGGTCGTGGATGCGACCACCAACAAGGTGGTGGGCCTGCACATGATCGGCCCGGATGCGCCGGAAATCCTGCAGGCGGCGGCGGTCGCGGTGAAGGCGGGACTCACCAAGCAGGATTTCGACGATACCGTGGCGCTGCACCCCAGCATGGCTGAAGAGCTGGTGCTGCTGAAATAATCCTCCCCGCTCGCGGGGAGGGGGACCGCTGGCGAAGCCAGGGGTGGAGGGGGCGTGCCTTCGGCCAGCCCCCTCCGTCATCGCTGCGCGATGCCACCTCCCCGTGCCGGGGAGGATTGAAAGGTGATCACCAGCGCATCGCGCCAGGCGGGCTGGGCGGGATCGACGGCGTGGATTTCGGTTACGCCGTGGAAGATGCGATGATCGTCGATCAGCATCGCGTCGCCCGGCTGGGCCAGGGTGAATTCGCCCATCGGCGTGCCGTCGGCGGCGCCGATGCGGGTGACGCCCTCGCGCACATTGCGGCGCTCCACCAGCATCACGAAGACCCGATCGACGCCGTCGCGGTGCATGCCCTCGGGCGTGGGGCGGCCAAGCTCGCCCGGCTTCGCCTCGATCCGGAACTGGTGCATCTCGACATGCCAGTCGCCCGATGACGCCGGATCGAAATGGCCGGCACAGAAGGCCAGCAGCGCCTGTGTTACCGGCAGCGCGATCGTGGCATCCTCGACCGGATCGAACCAGCGCTGCACGTCGCCGTTCAGCGGGTTATAGTCGCGGCTCTGATAATGGGGCTGGTGCGGCTGGCGGCTGAACTGTCCAGCGGCGCAGTGGAAGGTGGCGTGGCGGCGGCGGCGATAACGGCCGCCATCGGCCATGAAGAGGTCGGGGCCAAGATCGTCCCAGCTGCGGGCAAAGGGCGCCCAGTCGGCCGCGCCGATATCCAGCTGGCGCAGCAGGTCGGCGCCGGCCAGGCGGGCATAGCCATCCTGTTCCAGCGCCTGGTCGGTGGTGGGCAGGCAGTCCGTATCGCTCATTTCCATCCCCATAGGCAGAGGAGGAAACGAGCGACAGGGCCAGTTGCCACAAGCAGGATTGTGATGGAGGCGCGCGCAAACTTCCGTTTTTTGGAGGTTGGCGCTGGGCGTCAGTAGATCGTCGGCACCATGCCGCCTTCGACCTTGACCGCGGCGCCGTTGGTGGCGGCGGCCAGCGGGCTGGCGAGATAGGCGGTCATCGCGCCGACCTCATCGGCTTCGATCAGCCGCTTGATCAGCGAGAGCGGGCGCAGCTTGGTGAAGAATTCGGCCTCGCGCTCGGCTTCGGATGCCTCCTTGTTCTCGACCACCGAGCGGATGAACTCGACAATACCTTCCGAGCGCGTCGGGCCGGGCAGCACCGAATTGACGGTGACGCCGGTGCCGCGCGTATGTTCGGCCAGGCCCCGCGAAATGGCGAGCTGGGCCGACTTGGTCATGCCATAATGGATCATCTCGGCCGGCGGCAGCAGGCCGCTTTCGCTGGCGATGAACAGGATGCGGCCCCAGTTCTTGGCCAGCATCCTGGGGAAATAATGGCGGGCAAGGCGGGCGCCGCTGACGACATTGACCTCGAACAGATGGTGCCAGTCCGCGTCCGTGATGTCGGCGAAGTCCTTGGCCTCGTAGATGCCGAGATTATTGACGAGAATGTCGATGTCCGGAACGGCGGCGATCAGCGCGTCGGCGCCCGCCGCGGTGGCGGGGTCGGCCAGGACCGCGCGGATGGTGCCGGCCTGCGAAAGCTCGACGGCAGCAGCGTCCAGCTTGGCCTGGTTGCGACCGGTGATGACGACTTCGCCCCCTTCCTCAGCCAGGCGCTTGGCGATGGCGAAGCCGATGCCGGCGGTCGATCCGGTGACGAGGGCGGTCTTGCCCGAAAGCTGAAGATCCATGATGAATTCCTCTGAAAGTGACAGCGAAGTTGACAGCAAGATAGAGCATTTTGCATTGATGATTAGATTGCACTTTCGCATTTCAGAAGTGATTTGAAATCATGGATAACCGGTTCGGCGACATCGAAACCTTCCTGATGGTGGCGGGTGAAGGCAGTCTGGCGGCGGCGGCCAAGGCTTTGCGCCTGACGCCATCGGCGGTCAGCCGGTCGATCGCGCGGCTGGAACAAAGGCTGGGCGTCACCCTGTTGCGGCGGACGACGCGGGCGCTGGCGCTCACGCCGGAAGGCGTCACCTATCGCGATCGGATGGCGGTGCTGCTGGGCGACATGATGGCGCTGGAGGCGGGGCTGGGCGAGGATCGCACGACGCCGCGCGGGCTGCTAAGGATCAACGCCTCGCCCTCCTTCGGCATCGAATGCCTGATCCCGATCCTGCCCGGCTTCCGAGAACTTTATCCGGCGGTGACGGTGGACCTGACCCTGTCTGACACGATCGTCGATCTGGTCGAGGAGCGGGCCGATATCGCCATCCGCATCGGCCCGCTGCGCGACACAAGCCTGCGGGCGAAGAAACTGGGCCATAGCGCGATGGTGCTGGTGGCGAGCCCCGCCTATCTTGCCCGGCGCGGCACGCCGCAAACGCCGGACGATCTGGACGATCATGACTGCCTGCGTTTCAGCTTCCGCCGCTCGATCGACGGCTGGCCGTTCCGCATCGGCGGAAAGCTGGTGCAGCGACCCGTACAGGGCAGCTTCTACGGCAATTCGGGCGAAGTGGTGCGCCAGATGGCGGTCGCCGGCGGCGGCATCGCCCGGCACGGCCATTTCCATGTCGCGAGCGACATCAGGGCGGGGCGCCTCGTCGAAGTGCTGGCCGACTATAATCCCGGCGACGGCGAGGATATCCACGCGCTCTACGCGGCAGAAGATCGCACGGCGGCGCGGGTGTGCGCTTTCTTAGATTATCTGGACGGAGCGATGCCCGTGGTGGGGTGAAGGGGCGCCTGCCGATGCCGGCGCCCCTTCGTCCGGTCAGAAGGCCACGACCATCGACCCGCTGATCGCGCGGGGCGAGCCGAGATAGGCGGTGGTGGCGGTGCTGGTGAGGCCGGTGCCCGAATAGCCGATATAGACCTTGTCGAACAGGTTGGTGACGTTGAGCTGGAAGAAGGTCTTCTTGAGGCCCCATTGTTCCAGCGAGAAGCGGGCGTCGAGATCGACCAGCGTATAGCCGGGCAGCTTCACCGTGTTGATGTCGTTGACATAGCGTTCGCCGGTCCGCTTGATCTGGAGGCCGAGGTCGACCGGGCCGAGCGTGCCCTGGATGCGGCTGCCCAGCGTGTAGACAGGCGCGCCGGCCTCGCGCTTGCCGGCGGTTGCGGCATAGGTGCTGGCGCCAGTCTGGACATCGTCCTTGATCTCCGACTTGAGGTAGGAGCCGAAGACGTAGAGCATCAGATCCTTGACCGGGCGCACCGCGACGCTGCCGTCGACGCCATATTTGTCGACGCGGCCGAGGTTGCGGGTCACGCTGCAATCGCAATCGGCGTCATAGGCGGTTGCCAGGCGGTTGTTGTAGCGGGTGTACCAGCCCGAGAGCTGCGCCTGGACGATGCCCGACTGATAGCGCACGCCAAGGTCGAATGCGTCGGAGGTTTCCGGCTTGGGATTGCCCGAGCTGGAGCCTTCGTCGAAATAGAGCGCCCCATAGAGGGCGTCGGTGCCGGGCACGGACAGGTTCTTGGCATAGCTGGTGAAGACGCTGGCCTTGCTGGTGAACTTGTAGGTGACGCCCAGGTTGGGCAGCAGCTTGTTATAGTCGAACTTGCGCGACTGCGGCGCGGCATAGGCGCTGTTGGCGGCGAGTTGGGCATCGATGCCGGCTTGGGTCGCCGGGCAGTTGACGTTGCCCGATGCGTCGGTGGTGACGCAATATTGATTGAGGTCGCGGCTGAAGAAGGGCATGCGCGCGCCCAGCAGCAGGATGACCTGATCGTCGAGATAGGAACCGCGATATTCGCCCGAAATCTGGTTCAGCGTGGCATAGGATAGCCGGTTGCGCTTCTGCACGACATTGCCGTCGGCATCGAGGATCGGATTGTTGACCGGGAAGACGTCGACCGGATCGCCATTGGCCTCCAGATAGCCGGCCTCGCCAGTCTGGCGATGGCGGGCGCGGTCATAGGTGTAGGACAGGCGCAGGCGATTGTCGGGGTCGATATCGTAGGACAGGTTGGCGATCACGCCATAGCGCTTGGTCACGGTCTGGCTAGGCGACAGGACGCGCACGAAATCCTGCGTGTCGCCATCGCCATTCAGGTCCACGCCGCCGACATAATAATATTGGGTCGAGCTGCTGGTGGCGGTGTTGCGGCTGTCCTTGAGATAATAGCCGCCCGTATTGCCGTCGGCGCTGGCGCCTTCATAGGCATAGGATGTGCCGCCGCCATTGGCCTTGGTATATTGGAAGCTGGGATCGACCGTCAGCGTGAGGCCGTTCGCCAAGGTGAAGCGCGAATTCAGCCGGACATTGCCGGTGTTGGACGGGTTGTAGCGCCGCTCGAATGCCGAACCGCAGCCATTGGCATAATCCGTGACGCCGGTCTGCGGCGTGTCCACGGTGCAGGTCGCGGTGTCGTAGAAGCGGCCGTCGGTCGTGCCGGGGAAGGTCGCGGTGGTATAGGTCGAACCGTTGAAGGTGTTTCGGTTCTGGTTGTAATGGCCGGCCAGCGCGATGAAGTCGCCATTGCTGCCGATCGGCTGGTAGATCTTGCCATTATATTGCTGTTTATCGACGCCGCCATAATTGGTGTATGTCGACTTGTTGGTCGCGCGCGAGGCGGAGAACCAGGCCTTGGTGCCGAAGGGCGTGAAGACGCCGGTCTGGAACATGCCGAAGATGCGGTGATAGGCGCGATCATCGTCATTGCCGCGGGCGACGATATTGCCATAGCTGGCGCTGATCATCGCGCCCATCTCGTCCGATGGCATCAGCGAGCGGATGTTGATCGTGCCGCCGGCGGCCGAAGCGGTCGGACTGTCGACATCGGTCGAGCCCAGGCTGACGGTCGCCGCCTCGATGATTTCCGGGTCGAGCTGCTGGTTGGTGTAGAGCGCGTAATTGCCCGAGTCATTGAGCGGAATGCCGTCGATCGTCTGCGACACCCGGTCGGAACTGAATCCGCGCACGGTGAAGCTGCCGCCCAGCGATCCCCAGGGATCCTGGTTGGAGAAGCTGACGCCGGGCACCAGGTTCAGTGTTTCGTTGATCGCCTGGCCGGGGCGCTGGCGGGCGATGATCTCCTGATCCAGCGTGACCTTGGCCTTGGGCGTTTCGGGAATCTTGACGCCGCCGACGCTCTGGTCGCCCTGCGCGCCGGTGACGATGATGCTGTCCTCGAAATCCTGCGAGCCGGTCGATTGCGCAAGCACGATCGCCGGCGCAGCCGCCACGACCAGCGCGGCGCTGCACATCAATAGCTGTTTCATTGACCCGAAATCCCTTTTTACCATGTGCGACAAGGGTGCCGATTATCTGTTCTGGCACCGAGCTGTCCGTGACAGTCTCGCCCTGCAACTGGGATTTCGCTATGACAATTTTGTTAAAAGTGACACGACATATAAGTGAATTATATTTCAATATGCTACATGATCTTCATCATTGAAGATGAATATTGAAATGTAAAAGTAATTATGAATTTCGTTTCGTATTTTAGCGTCGTTATTACTTCGTGTCAGCCGATCCAGTAGGGCACGATCTGGCGATTGTCGGGGTCGACATGGATCGGGCGGTCGGCGGGCGGGAAAGCGCGCTGGTCGCAGCTCTGGCGCGAGCAGAGACGGCAGGTGATGCCGATCGGCGTCGCGGCGCCTTCCTCCTGCAGATGCAGGCCGTCGGCATAGACGAAATTGGCCGCATGGGCGACCTCGCAGCCCAGCACTACGGCGAAACGGCGCGGGGTGCGCTTGTAGCTGCCGGACGGCTTCACCAGCCCCTTCGCCATCGAGACATAGCGCACGCCGTCGGGGGTCTCGCCAAGCTGCACATTGATGCGGTCGGGCACGGCCACCGCCTCATGCACGTTCCACAGTGGGCAGGCGCCGCCGAAGCGGGCGAATTGCAGGCGAGTGGCGCTGTGGCGCTTGGTGATGTTGCCGGCCATGTCGACCCGGCAGAAGAAGAAGGGGATGCCGCGCAGGCCCGGCCGCTGCAGCGTGGACAGGCGGTGGCAGGCCTGTTCGAAACTGACGCCGAAGGTGCGGGCCAGCCGGTCGATATCATGGCGCATCGTCCGTGCCGCCTCGCGGAAGGGGGCATAGGGCATCAGCAGCGCGCCGGCGGCATAATTGCCAAGGCCGATCGCGAGCAGCCGGTCGGCGCCGGTGACCGGCAGGCCCGCCTTGCGCACCACATCGGCGATCACTGCCTGCCCCTCCAGCATCATCAACTGGTGGGCGAGCATGAACTTGCGGCTTTCGGTCGGCAGGGCGGCGTTGATGAACAATTGCCGGTCGGCGGCGCGATAGGCGCGCAGCGCGCTGTCGGGCGTCTCGGCGATCAGCGTCTCGATGCCGTGGCGGCGGGCCAGCGCCTCGACCAGCATCCCTTCGTCCAGCACCTGGCCCTGGGCAAAGCTTTCGGCCATCTCCTCGGCCAGGCAGTCGAGGCTATGGACATAATTGCCCGCCTCATGAAACCAGTCGCGCGCCGCTTCCCATGGCAGGCGGGCCTGCACCTCATGATCGTTGGCGATCGCCTCCTCGATCATGTTGATCCGCTCATTGGCGCGCATATGGGCGTTGTAGAGATCGACATAGCGCGCCGCGAACTCGGGAAATTGCAGATGCAGCTTCTCGATCCGTTCCGGTTCCAGCGCCGGGCCGGGCAGTTCGGGATGGGACAGGGCAAAGGCGAAGGCGCCCAGCAACTGCTCGTCCTCGCGGCTGTCGAAACTGGCCCAGTCTGTGGGAAAGGCATTGGCGAGCGCGGCCTTGACCTTGGCGGTCAACGGGCGATCGTCATTTTCCATTTGGCTCAGATAGGATACGGATATGTCCAGTGCCTGCGCCATCGTCGCCTGGTCCATGCGATGGTTCAGGCGCAGCTGGCGCAGGCGTGGACCTGCGAATATACGGTTGCCGCGTGCCATAATCCTTATCCTAATTTGCGAAGTCGCGATTTGCAAATTGGCAAATTTACATTTGCGAACCTTGCGTCCGGCTGGGTAGGGGAAGGGCAAGGCGGCGTCGGCCAAGCTATTGACGCCACGAATTTGGAGAGAAGCCTTTCATGTCGAAGCTCGCCATCATCGAACAGCTGGAAGCCAAGCGCGAGGGCGCCCGCATGGGCGGCGGCCAGCGCCGCATCGACGCGCAGCATGGCAAGGGCAAGCTGACCGCGCGGGAGCGGATCGAAGTGCTGCTGGACGAGGACAGCTTTGAAGAGCTGGACATGTATGTCGAGCATAATTGCATCGATTTCGGCATGGACGAGCAGCATATTCCGGGCGACGGCGTCGTCACCGGATCGGGCACGATCAACGGTCGCCTCGTCTATGTCTTCAGCCAGGATTTCACCGTCTATGGCGGCGCGGTGTCGGAACGGCACGCGATGAAGATCTGCAAGATCATGGACATCGCCATGAAGGTCGGCGCGCCGGTGATCGGCCTCAACGACAGCGGCGGCGCGCGCATCCAGGAGGGCGTCGCCTCGCTCGCGGGCTATGCGGAGATTTTCCAGCGCAATGTGCTGGCGTCGGGCGTGGTGCCGCAGATCAGCGTCATCATGGGGCCGTGCGCGGGCGGCGCGGTCTATTCGCCGGCGATGACCGACTTCATCTTCATGGTGAAGGATAGCAGCTTCATGTTCGTGACCGGGCCGGACGTGGTCAAGACCGTCACCAACGAAGTCGTGACCCAGGAAGAACTGGGCGGCGCGATCACCCACACGACCAAGTCGGGCGTGGCGGACGTGGCGTTCGAGAACGACATCGAGGCGCTGCTGGCGGTGCGCGATTTCGTCGACTTCCTGCCCGCGTCCAACAAGGAACCGGTGCCCGAGCGGCCGAGCGCGGACCCGTGGGACCGGCTGGAGGACAGCCTCGACACGCTGATCCCGGCCAATGCGAACCAGCCCTATGACATGCACGAGCTGATCCGCAAGGTGGTGGACGAAGGCGACTTCTTTGAAGTGCAGCCGGCCCATGCGGGCAATATCCTGTGCGGTTTTGGCCGGATCGAGGGCAAGACGGTGGGCATCATCGCCAACCAGCCGATGGTGCTGGCCGGCGTGCTCGACATCAATTCGTCCAAGAAGGCCGGCCGCTTCGTGCGCTTCTGCGATGCGTTCGAGATCCCGATCGTCACCTTCGTCGACGTGCCGGGCTTCCTGCCGGGCACCGCGCAGGAGCATAGCGGCATCATCAAGCATGGCGCGAAACTGCTGTTCGCCTATGCCGAGGCGACCGTGCCGAAGATCACCGTCATCACCCGCAAGGCCTATGGCGGCGCCTATGACGTGATGAGCTCCAAGCATCTGCGCGGCGACCTCAACTATGCCTGGCCGACCGCCGAGATCGCGGTGATGGGTGCCAAGGGCGCGGTCGAGATCATCTTCCGCGGCAAGACGCCCGAAGAGATTGCCGAGAAGACCAAGGAATATGAAGACCGCTTCGCCAACCCCTTCGTGGCGGCGAGCAAGGGCTTCATCGACGAGGTGATCCAGCCCCACTCGACCCGCAAGCGGATCGCGCTGGGCCTGCGCAAGCTCAGGAACAAGGCGCTGGAGAACCCCTGGAAGAAGCATGATAATATTCCGCTGTGATAGATGACGTCCGCGCCTTCCACCTTCGTCATTGCGAGCGCAGCGAAGCAATCCACTGGCGCACCGTCTGGGTTGGCCCGGACGGTGCGGCGTGATGCGACCGGCGGTCTACATCATGGCGAGCGGACGGAACGGGACGCTCTATACCGGTGTCACCTCAAACCTGCCGCAGCGTGTGTGGCAGCATCGGGAGGGTATCACCGTCGGGTTCACGCAACGGTACGGCTGCAAGATTCTGGTCTGGTACGAAATGGCGGAAACGATGGAGGTAGCCATCGCCCGCGAGAAGCAGATCAAGGCAGGCTCGCGGGCGAAGAAGCTAGCATTGATTACCGGGTTCAATCCCGATTGGCAGGATTTGTATCGGGGCATCGCTCAAGGGTGAAACGTCGCATGGATTGCTTCGCTTCGCTCGCAATGACGAAGGATAGGATGTGAAACTCGGCCGTCTCAACCATATCGGAATCGCGACGCCTTCGCTGGCGGCGAGCCTGGCCTATTATCGTGACATCATGGGCGCGACGCTGACGCATGAACCGTTCGACCTGCCGGCGCAGGGGGTGAAGGTGTGCTTTGTCGACACGCCGGGTGAAGGCGGCACCGCCGGCACGCAGATCGAGCTGATCGAGCCGTTGGGTGAGAACAGCCCGATCCACGGCTTCATCGCCAAGAACCCTGCCGGGGGGCAACATCATATGTGCTATGAAGTAGCGGATATCCACGAGGCCAAGGCCTGGTTCGAGGGGCTGGGCAAGAAGGTGCTGGGTGAACCGCGCATCGGCGCCCATGGCACGCCGATCTTCTTCGTCCACCCCAAGGATATGAACGGGGTGCTGACCGAGATCATGGAGACGCCGAAGGACGGTGCGCATTGAAACCACCCCTCCCGCAAGCGGGAGGGGTAGCGAGACTTGGCGGCTTTGCCGCCTAGTCGCAGCGGGGTGGGCACGGGACAGCCCACTCCAACTTCGGCTAGCCAACAAGTTGGCAAGCCTGCGTATCCTCTCCCGCCTGCGGGAGAGGAATAAGGTAGGGACTAGGATGACCGAGAAGCCGACATTGGACCAGTGGGCAGCCGCTGCCGCCAAGGAAGTGAAGGGCAAGGATCTGAACTGGGATACTCCCGAGGGTATCGTGGTGAAGCCGCTCTACACGACCGAGGATGTGACCGTCGATCCGGGCCTGCCGGGCTTCGCCCCCTTCACCCGCGGCGTGCGCGCGTCCATGTATGCGGGTCGGCCCTGGACCATCCGCCAATATGCGGGCTTCTCGACTGCCGAGGAATCCAACGCCTTCTACCGCCGCAATCTGGCGGCCGGCCAGAAGGGCCTCAGCGTCGCTTTCGACCTTGCCACCCATCGCGGCTATGATAGCGACCATCCCCGCGTCGTCGGCGATGTCGGCAAGGCGGGCGTCGCGATCGACACGATCGAGGATATGAAGATCCTGTTCGACGGCATCCCGCTCGACAAGATGAGCGTGTCGATGACCATGAACGGCGCGGTGATCCCGATCCTGGCCTTCTTCATCGTCGCGGGCGAGGAACAGGGGGTCGAGCGCAAGCTGCTCGACGGGACCATCCAGAACGACATCCTCAAGGAGTTCATGGTCCGCAACACCTATATCTACCCGCCCGAACCCTCGATGCGGATCATCAGCGACATTTTCGGCTATACGTCGCGCGAGATGCCCAAGTTCAACAGCATCTCCATTTCCGGCTATCATATGCAGGAAGCCGGCGCGACGCAGGTGCAGGAACTGGCCTTCACCATCGCCGACGGCGCGGAATATGTGCGCTATGGCGTGGCGAGCGGCCTCGACATCGACAAGTTTGCCGGGCGCCTCAGCTTCTTCTTCGCCATCGGCATGAACTTCTTCATGGAGATCGCCAAGCTGCGCGCCGCCCGCGTGCTGTGGCATCGGGTCATGACCAAGCTGGGCGCGCAGGATGAGCGCAGCAAGATGCTGCGCACCCATTGCCAGACGTCGGGCGTGTCGCTGACCGAGCAGGACCCTTACAACAACGTCATGCGCACCACGATCGAGGCGATGGCGGCGATGCTGGGCGGCACCCAGTCGCTCCACACCAACGCGCTGGACGAGGCGATCGCGCTGCCGACCGATTTTTCCGCCCGCATCGCGCGCAACACGCAGATCGTGATCCAGGAAGAGACCGGCATGTGCAATGTCGTCGATCCGCTGGGCGGCAGCTATTATATCGAGAGCCTGACGCAACAACTGGTCGATGCCGCGCAGGAAATCATCGACCGCGTGGAAGCCGAAGGCGGCATGGCGAAGGCCGTGGGCGCGGGCTGGCCCAAGGCGATGATCGAAACCGCCGCCGCCGCCCGTCAGGCCCGCGTCGATCGGGGCGAGGACGTCATCGTCGGCGTCAACAAATATCGGCTGGCGAACGAGGATCTGCTCGAAACGCTGGAAGTCGACAATACCAAGGTCCGCGAGGCCCAGATCGCCCGCATCAACCGGGTGAAGGCCGAGCGCGACGAGGATGCCTGTCAGGCCGCGCTCCAGTCGCTCCGCGATGCCGCCGCCGCGCCGCAGTCAATCGAAACCAATCTCCTCGCCCACGCCGTCGAGTGCGCCCGCGCGCGAGCCACGCTGGGCGAAATCTCCGCCGCCATGGAGGACAGCTTCAACCGCTATGGCACGCAGCCGACTCCGGTGAAGGGCGTCTATGGCGCGCCCTACAAGGATGACAGCCGCTGGAAACAGGTTCTCGACGGGGTGCAGGCCGTCGAACGGCGCCTCGGCCGCAAGCCCAAACTCCTCGTCGCCAAGATGGGGCAGGACGGGCACGACCGGGGCGCCAACATCATCGCGTCGGCCTTTGGCGACATGGGCTTCGATGTCGTATCCGGTCCGCTGTTCCAGACGCCGGAGGAGACGGTGGTGCTGGCACTCGACAGCGGCGTCGATGTGGTCGGCGCCTCGTCGCTCGCCGCCGGGCACAAGACACTGATCCCGGAACTCATCAACCGGCTGCGCGACCACGGCCGTAGCGACATCAAGGTGATCGCGGGCGGGGTCATCCCGCCGCAGGATTATGACTATCTTCGTGACGCAGGGGTTCAGGGCATTTATGGGCCGGGTTCCAATGTCGTGGAGTGCGCCGCCGATGTGCTGCGCCTGCTCGGCCACAACATGCCCCCGGCGGGGCTAGAGGAAGCTGCGTAAATGAATACCCCCTGCACCCTGACCGCCCGCAACGACTGGACGCGCGAGGAAATCGCCGCGCTGTTCGACCTGCCCTTTGGCGACTTGATGTTCGAAGCGCAGTCGATCCACCGCGCGAACTTCCCCCGCAACGAGGTGCAGCTGTCGACCCTGTTGTCGATCAAGACCGGCGGCTGCCCGGAGGATTGCGGCTACTGCAACCAGTCGGCCTCGGCGGAAAGCGGGCTGAAGGCCGAGAAGCTGATGAGCGTGCAGGCGGTGATGCAGGCAGCGGCGCAGGCGAAGGACGCAGGGTCTTCGCGCTTCTGCATGGGCGCGGCCTGGCGCAACCCCAAGGATCGCGACATGCCCGCGATTGTCGAGATGGTGAAGGGCGTGCGCCAGATGGGCATGGAAACCTGCATGACGTTGGGCATGCTGAGCGAAAGCCAGGCGGACATGCTCGCGGAGGCGGGCCTCGATTATTACAACCATAATATCGACACCTCGCCCGAACATTATGAGAAGGTCATCACCACCCGGACCTTCGACGATCGTCTGGTGACGCTGGAGAATGTCCGTAATTCGGGCATCAACGTCTGCAGCGGCGGCATCGTCGGCATGGGCGAAACGCGCGAGGACCGCGTCGGCTTTCTCCATGCGCTCGCCGTGCTGCCGGTCCATCCGCAGAGCGTGCCGATCAACGCGCTGGTCCCGGTCAAGGGCACGGTGCTGGGCAATATGCTGGCCGACACGCCGCTGGCGAAGATCGACGAGATCGAGTTCGTCCGCACGGTGGCTGTTGCGCGGATCGTGATGCCGGAGAGCATGGTGCGCCTGTCCGCGGGCCGCGAGAGCATGTCGGATAGCTGCCAGGCGCTCTGCTTCATGGCCGGCGCGAACAGCATCTTCACCGGTGACAAGCTGCTGACCACTGCCAACGCCGGCGACAATGCCGACGCGGCGCTGTTCGCCAAGCTCGGCGTCGTGCCGATGCAGGCCGAAGTGAAGGTCGAGCTGGAGGCGGCTGAGTGACGCTGCTCCTCCCCACACGTCATGCTGAACTTGTTTCAGCATCCATTATGCCTTCGGGCGTGGTGGTGCGTGGGGAGGAATGGACCCTGAAACAAGTTCAGGGTGACGGTCAGGTTTTTGGGTTGGCAGAGTGAGCGCCGGCAAGCTCTACCTGTTGATCTGGTTGACGATCCAGTGGCTGGCCATGGGGCCACTGGGCGCTGCCCTTTCCTATTTTTTGTTCTTCTCGGATGCGCACGTACTGCCCGGTGACAACTTTGCTTTGAGCATTGCTATCTTCGGGTTGTCCACCGTCGGTTACATCATCGCGTTGCGCATCCTCCTATCTGGGCGAGGAAATTCCTGAATGATAAAGAAAATCCTGATCGCGAACCGTGGCGAAATTGCGTGCCGTGTCATGCGCACGGCCAAGAAGATGGGCATCAAGACCGTCGCGGTCTATTCCGATGCCGACGCCCGCGCGCCGCATGTGCTGATGGCCGATGAAGCCGTGCATATCGGCCCGCCGCCCGCCGCCCAGTCCTATCTGCTGGCCGACAAGATCATCGAAGCGTGCAAGGCGACCGGCGCCGACGCCGTCCATCCCGGCTATGGCTTCCTCTCCGAGCGCGAGAGCTTCCGCAAGGCGCTGGACGCCGAGGGCATCATCTTCGTCGGCCCGCCCGCCAATGCCATCGCGGCGATGGGCGACAAGATCGAATCCAAGAAGCTGGCGATGGAAGCGGGCGTCAATGTCGTGCCCGGTTTCGTCGGCGTGATCGACGACACCGAACATGCGGTGAAGATCTCCAACGAGATCGGCTATCCGGTGATGATGAAGGCATCGGCCGGCGGCGGCGGCAAGGGTATGCGCCTCGCCTATAGCGAACAGGATGTCCGCGAAGGCTTTGAAGCGACCAAGCGCGAAGGCCTCAACAGCTTCGGCGACGACCGCGTCTTCATCGAGAAGTTCATCGAAAGCCCGCGCCATATCGAAATTCAGATACTGGGCGACCAGCATGGCAATATCGTGTATCTCAACGAACGCGAATGCTCGATCCAGCGCCGCCACCAGAAGGTGGTCGAGGAAGCGCCATCCCCCTTCGTGTCCCCGGAAATGCGCAAGAAGATGGGCGAGCAGTGCGTCGCGCTCGCCCGCGCGGTCGGCTATTTCAGCGCCGGCACGGTCGAACTGATCGTCAGCGGTGAGGACAAGACCGGCGACGGCTTCTACTTCCTGGAAATGAACACCCGCTTGCAGGTGGAGCATCCCGTCACCGAGGAAATCACCGGCGTCGACCTGGTCGAACAGATGATCCGCGTCGCCAATGGCGAGAAGCTGAGCTTCGGCCAGGCCGACGTGAAGATCAACGGTTGGTCGATCGAGAACCGCGTCTATGCCGAAGACCCCTATCGCGGCTTCCTGCCGTCGACTGGCCGCCTGATCCGCTATAATCCGCCCGAAACCGGCACGGATGAGAGCGGCGCGCTGATCCGCGTGGATGATGGCGTGCAGGAAGGCGGCGAGGTGTCGATCTTCTACGATCCGATGATCGCCAAGCTGATCACCTGGGCGCCCACGCGCCTCGAAGCCATCGACAAGCAGATCGAGGCGCTCGACAAGTTCGAGATCGAGGGGCCGGGCCACAATATCGATTTCGTGTCCGCGCTGATGCAGCATGAGCGCTTCCGCTCGGGCAATATCACGACCGGCTTCATCGCCGAGGAATATCCCGAGGGCTTCACTGGTGCCCCGGCGTCGGAAGAACTGCTCAAGCGCCTGTCCGCCATCGGTGCCTTCGCCGCGATGGCGCAGGCCGACCGCGCCCGCCGCATCGACGGGCAGCTTGGCAAGCGTCTTGCCCCGCCCACCGGCTGGCAGGTGAAGATCGGCGACGCCGTTCATGATGTCGTGATCGACGGCGACGAAGTGACGGTCGATGGCGAGAGCATCGACATGGCGCTCGAATATACGCCCGGCGATCGCCTGATCGAGGCGGAATTTGGCGAGGAGCAACTGGCGGTGCGGATCGCGCCGATGCGGTCGGGCTTCGTGCTGACCGCCCATGGCGCCAGCCACAAGCTGCGCATCCTGCCCGCCCACGCCGCGCCTTACGCTGCGCACATGATCGAGAAGATCCCGCCCGATCTGTCGAAATATCTGATTTGCCCGATGCCCGGCCTGCTGGTCGCGCTGAACGTCAAGCAGGGCGACAAGGTCGAGATCGGCCAGCCGCTCGCCGTGATCGAGGCGATGAAGATGGAAAATATCCTGCGCGCCGGCAAGGCGGGCACGGTCAAGAGTGTTTCCGCCGCCCAGGGCGAAAGCCTGCCGGTCGACGCGGTGATCCTGGAACTGGAATAAGGCGCGCTTCAACCGTCATCCCAGCGATAGCCGGATCTCACTTCTTTTTGCGATACCGTTGAAAGAAAAGTGGGATTCCAGCTGTCGCTGAAGTGACGGGAATGGTTTGATGGTGCCATGCACCTGACCCACGACCCCAGCGCCCCCGCCGCCGACCCGATCGGCTTCGACGATTTCCTGAAAGTGGATATCCGCGTCGGCACGATCATCTCGGCCGAACCCTATTCCGAGGCGCGCAAGCCCGCCTACAAGCTGCTGATCGATTTCGGCCCGACGATCGGCCAGAAGAAATCGAGCGCCCAGATCACCGAAAATCACGCACTGGAAGAGCTGCCCGGCCGCCAGGTCGCCGCCGTGGTCAATTTCCCGCCGCGCCAGATCGGCAAGTTCATGTCGGAAGTGCTGACCCTGGGCTTCGCCGATGCGGCCGGCGCCGTCATGCTGTTCGCGCCCGACAAGCCCGTCCCGAACGGTTCGCGGCTGTTCTGAACCTGTCCTACATGGGCGGCGCCATGCTATCCCGTCCGCATGACGGCTATGTGCGCGTTATTGGAAATTTCCTTTCCCGTTGGCGCATGAAGATGTCAAAATATGCGGGAAATATGCGAAGTTAAGGGGGCGGGATGACGCAGGCGGTCGGGGGCGACTATGTGATGGATGCGAAGCGGGACCGGTTGGTCATCACCGCTTCGGCACTCGGCACGGTGTTCGAATGGTATGATTTCTACATCTATGGCGTGCTGGCGCCGATCATCGGCCGCACCTTCTTTCCGACCGACAATCCGACCGTGGAACTTCTCTATTCGCTCGCCGGCTTCGCGATCGGCTTCGGCTTCCGGCCGCTCGGTGCGATGCTGTTCGGCTATCTGGGCGATCGGCTGGGGCGCAAATATACGTTCCTGGCCACCATCGTCCTGATGGGGCTGGCGACGGCGGGCGTGGGGCTCACCCCGTCGGCCGCCAGCATCGGCGTCGCCGCGCCGGTCATCCTGATCCTGCTCCGCATCGCGCAGGGGCTGGCGCTGGGCGGCGAATATGGCGGCGCGGCCATCTATGTCGCTGAACATGCCCCGGCCGGAAAGCGCGGCTTCTATACCAGCTTCATCCAGGCCGGCGTGATTGGCGGCTTCATCCTGTCGCTGATTGTCGTGGTCGGCACGCAATGGATCGTCGGCATGGAAGTGTGGGACGCCTGGGGATGGCGTATTCCCTTCATCTTCTCGCTGGCGCTGCTCGCCATCTCGCTGTGGATGCGGCTGATGCTGCGCGAAAGCCCGGTCTTCACGGCGATGAAGAAGGCGGGGCAACAGGCGAAGAACCCGCTGAAGGAAGCCTTCACCGCGCCGGGCAACAGGAAGCGGATGCTGGTGGCGATGATCGGCATCGCCGCGGGCTTCACCGTGATTGCCTATACCGTGATGTTCCAGGCGCTCTATTTCCTGCAAAGCGGCCTGCATGTCGCGCCGGGCATCGCCCAGTTGCTGGTCGGCGGCAGCGCCTTTGCCGGCATGGCGAGCTTCATCTTCTTCGGCTGGCTGTCGGACCGGTTCGGGCGCAAGAAGCCGATCGTCATCGGCTATGCGCTGGTGCTGCTGCTGGTCATGCCGCTCTACCAGTATATGGGCGCGACCGCGAACCCGGCGCTGACGCAGGCGGCAGCACGGGCGCCGGTGGTGGTGAGCGGTCCCGATTGCCGGTTCGATCCCTTTGCCAAGATACAGCCGACCGCCTGCGGCAAGCTGCTCGATCATTTTTCCAAGCGCGGCATCCCCTATGAGAAGCGCAGCGGCGTGGCGCCGGCGGTCAGCATCGGCGGCGTGGCCGTGGCGGACCTCAGCAGCGACGGGATTGATGCCGCGCTGACGGCGCAGGGCTATGATTTCGGTGTCGTCCGCCCCGACTGGCCGCGTGCGCTGATGCTGTTCGCCGCGCTGCTGCTGCTCTGGACCCTGTCGGGCGCAACCTATGGCCCGGTCGCGGCGCTGCTCTCGGAATATTTCCCGGCGCGCATCCGCTACAGTTCGCTCTCCATTCCCTATCATATCGGCACCGGCTATTTTGGCGGCTTCCTGCCGCTGGTCAGCCAATATATCGTCGCGCGCACCGGTGATCCCTATGCCGGCCTATGGTACACGATCGCGGTGGTGGCGCTGGCACTGGTCACCTGCCTCGTCGCCTTGCCGGAAACGAAAGGACGCCCCCTCGACGCCTGAGCCCCGGCGCGCTATCGGCTGCGGGCAATGACTGGCTATATCGCTCCGCTCCGCCTGCGCCTCGATGGCGATGCGCTGCTTTCCAACTGGCGCTGGCTGGCGCGGCAGGGCGGCGCCCCGGCCTGCGGCGCGGCGATCAAGGCCGATGGCTATGGCTTGGGCGCAGCCGGCGTCATGCAGTGGCTGAAGGGCGCGGGCTGCCGCGATTTCTTCGTCTCCAACTGGGGCGAAGCGGCAGCGCTCGAAGCGCAGATGGACGGTGTGAACTTCGCCGTCCTGCACGGCGTGCGCGACGAGGATATGGCGCAGGCACTGGCCTCGCCGGCGCGGCCGGTGCTCTGTACGCCGGGGCAGGTGGCGCGCTGGAAGGCGGCGGGTGGTGGCGCCTGCGATCTGATGATCGATACCGGCATGAACAGGCTGGGCCTCGACTGGCGCGCCGACCTCAGCGAACTGGTTGATGGGCTGGAGATTGTCACGCTGCTCAGCCATCTGGCGTCGGCCGACGAGGATAGCGATCTCAACCCGACGCAACTGGCCCGTTTCCGGGATGTCCGGGCCGCAGTGCCCGCGCAGCGCTACAGTCTCGCCAACAGCGCCGGCATCTGCATGGGCGCGGACTATGGCTTCGACCTGACCCGGCCGGGCATTGCGCTCTATGGTGGCGTGCCGCATCCCGATGCGGCGCCGCATCTCCGCTCGGTGGTCCAGCCACAGGCCCAGATATTGCAGCGTCGCGCGGTGATTGCCGGCGACACGATCGGCTATAACGCCACCCATCGGGCCGAGCGCGATCTGGAGATCGCGATCCTCAACATCGGCTATGCCGACGGCTATCTGCGCGGCTTTTCGGGGCGGGGCGCGGCGCTGGTCGATGGCATCCGGCTGCCGGTGCTGGGCCGGGTGTCGATGGATCTGCTGGCCGTCGACGTCGGCGCGCGCCCGGATGTCGCGGAGGGCGACTGGCTGACGATCGACTATGATCTGCCGCACGCGGCGCAGGCGTCGGGATTGTCGCAATATGAGCTGCTGACGGGCCTGGGCAAACGGTTCGACCGCATCTGGGCCTGATGCGAAAAGGGCGCCGATCACAAGACCGGCGCCCCTTCACTATCTAATGGATGGCGCTCAGCGCTCGATGCACATCGACACGCCCATGCCGCCGCCGACGCACAGGGTGGCAAGGCCCTTCTTCGCGTCGCGCTTGGCCATTTCATAGAGCAAAGTGGTCAGCACGCGCGCGCCCGATGCGCCGACCGGGTGGCCGATCGCGATCGCGCCGCCATTGACGTTGACCTTGGCCGGATCCCAACCCAGTTCCTGACCCACGGCCAGCGCCTGCGCGGCAAATGCTTCGTTCGCTTCGATGAGGTCGAGGTCGGCGACCGACCAGCCAGCCTTTTCCAGCGCCTTGCGGCTGGCCGGGGCCGGGCCGATGCCCATGATCGACGGATCGACGCCGCAGGTGGCGAAGCTGGCGATGCGGCCGAGGATGGTGGCGCCGCGCTTGGCGGCTTCGTCGGCGCTCATCACCACCAGCGCGGCGGCGCCGTCATTGATGCCGCTGGCATTGCCCGCGGTCACGGTGCCGTCCTTCTTGAAGGCGGGGCGCAGGCCCTGCAGCGCTTCGATCGTGGCGCCGGCGCGGATATATTCGTCCTGGTCGACGATGGTGTCGCCCTTGCGGCCCTTGATCGTCACGGGCAGGATTTCGTCGGCGAAGCGGCCCGACGCGCGCGCGGCTTCCGCCTTATTCTGGCTGGCGACGGCGAACTCGTCCTGCGCCTCGCGGCTGATCTGATATTTCTCGGCCAGGTTCTCGGCGGTAATGCCCATATGATAGCCCTGGAACGCATCGGTCAGGCCGTCATGGATCATGGTGTCGACAAAGCTGACCGGGCCCATCTTGGTGCCGCCGCGCAGCATCTGGGCATGAGGGGCGAGCGACATGCTTTCCTGGCCACCGGCGACCATGATGCGGGCATCACCGGCCTTGATCGCCTGCGCCGCGAGCGCGACGGCGCGCAGGCCCGACCCGCACAACTGGTTGAGGCCGATGGCGGTGCGCTCGACCGGGATGCCGGCGTTGACGGCGGCCTGGCGGGCGGGGTTCTGGCCCTGGCCGGCGGTGAGGATCTGGCCCAGGATCACTTCGTCCACTTCCTCGGGGGCGACGGCGGCCTGTGCCAGCGCGGCGAGGATGGCCTGGCGGCCCAGTTCATGTGCCGGAGTCGTGCCGAAGGCGCCCATGAAACTGCCCACGGCGGTACGCTTGGCGGCGGTAATGACGATGTCTGACAAAGGCTCGATCCTCACTAGTGGTAATGTTGTTTTCGCAGGCGCACATAACATCATCCGCCATGGCGGGAAAGCCAAAGGGACAGCGGATGCCACAGCATGTCGGGTGCCCGCTGGCTCAATATCATGCCGACATGGCCAAGGTTCAATATCCGGCTTTCCGTAAGGGACGGGGCGGCCGTTGCGGGCACGATTCGATCGGTTGCGGAAGCGATCGACAAGCTGGGGCAGGGGAGCGAGGCCGGGTCTATGACGGTCCCGTCGATGTGCCATTCGTTTCGCCCGCTCGCATTCGCCGCATAGAGCATCTCGAACAATTGCTGCCCGGCGGCATAGGTGAGCGGTGCGCCCTCATTGGCCCAGTCCTCGACCGCGAGAAAGGCGCGCTCCTCGTCGGAGCCGGCTGTCATGTCGGCGAAGGCCGCATATTTCTGCACGGTGCGCTGTGGGTCGAGTGCCCAGAAGCCCGATTGCAGCGCCTCCATCGGCACATAGCCGAGCCGGTCGCACACCGGCTTTGCGCCGCGCCACAGGGCAGCGACCTCGGCAAGGTCGGCGGGCGGGAAGCCGGCAAAGTCCCAGGGCGAGGCGATGGTCGCCAGCGCCGCGACCCGGTGCAATGCTGCGGCTGCAATGGCGATCGTGCCGCCCAGGCAATAGCCGACCAGGATCGGTGGGCGTCGCAATGCAGCGAGCATCGGGATGAGCCGTTCGGTGACATGGCCGTCGAGACCGAGGCTGCGGTCGGCGGACGTCGGTGCGCCCCAATCGACCAGATAGGCGTCATGGCCCGCTGCGGCCATGTGGCGCAGCATGGAGCGGCTTTGCGACAGGTCCAGCACCTGTGGCGGGTTGATCAGGGAGGGGATGAAGACGACCGGCGCCCGATCGCTTTCCGGTGCCAAATCAGCGTGATACCGCAGCAGCCGGGCACTGCCCGCCGTTGCGGCGATGGGGCATGGTGGTGGTGGGGACGGACGCTGCGCCTCCTGATAGCGACGCAGGCCGATGAAGGCGCGGCGACGCAAATCAGGATCATGCTCCGTTTCGCGCCATAAAATGTTGAGAAAAAGGGGTAAAGGACGCGGGCCATGTTGCGGCGCGGCATCGCCCTGTGCTAATGCGGGATGAGCAGGTGAGGGAGAGACAGGCATGGCCAAATCGAAGGCTGCTAATGAATCCGAACCGGTGGTTATCAAGAAGTACGCTAACAGGCGGCTCTATAACACCGAAACTTCAAGTTATATCACGCTGGACCTTTTGTCGCAGATGACCCGCGAGGGGCGCGAGTTCGTCGTCGTCGACGCGAAGACCGGCGAGGACATCACCCATAATGTCCTGACCCAGATCATCATGGAAGAAGAACAGCGCGGCAAGAACATGCTGCCGGTCAACTTCCTGCGGCAGCTGATCGCCATGTATGGCGATTCCATGCAGTCGATGGTGCCGCAATATCTCGAAGCGTCGATGGACGCCTTCCGCAAGAACCAGCAGCAGTTCCAGGAAGCCATGAAGGGCGCCTTTGGTGGCGGCCCGCTGGCCGAGATCGCCAAGCGCAACATGCAGATGTTCGAGGCCGCGGCGAGCGCGTTCGGCAATGGCGTTCCGGGCATGCCGGGCGCCACGCCCAGCCCGACGCCAGCGGCGACCGAAGAAAGCAAGGATGACGAGATCGCCGTCCTCAAGGCGCAGTTGGCTGCGCTCAATGCGAAGATCGACAAGCTGAGCTGATCCACCATGGCCAAGGCGGATAGACTGGAGCGCCTGGATATCCGCCGGGCGGAACTGGAAGAAGAATATCGCGCGGCGCTGATTGCGGCGCTGCGCGTGACCGCTGCCGGGCGCTGGGGCCTGTTTGGCCATAACAGTGACCGATGGACGCGTGAAAACGCCAGGTCCATGGTGGACCAACTGGAAGAGCTGGCAGCTGATATAGATCGGCTGCGAGAGCAGTTGGGTCTCGAAGGCTTTGACTTGCACCAAGAGTTTCTGGCGGCGCGGGGCAAGCCGGCGGCCGATGCGGTGGGCGAACCCAAGCAGGCCAAGGCCTGGCTTGAGCGACTGGGCGCCGACGCCAACTGAACGCCGCCCGGCGCGATGCTTGGGGGTCGACAGGGGTGGCGGGTCTGGCCTATGGCGCCCCATCCACTTTTAGACAGGCGACAGACCCCGTGAAACACGCCCTTAACGTTACCCGCGAACAGGATTTCGCTGCCTGGTATCAGGCCGTCATCACCGAAGCCGACATGGCCGAGGAAAGCGGCGTGCGCGGCTGCATGGTGATCCGTCCCTGGGGCTATGGCATCTGGGAACGGATCCAGACCCTGCTCGATGCGCGCATCAAGCAGACCGGCCACGAGAATTGCTATTTCCCACTGTTCATTCCGCTCTCCTATTTCGAGAAGGAGGCCGAGCATGTCGACGGCTTCGCCAAGGAAATGGCGGTCGTCACCCATCATCGCCTGATCCAGAAGGACGGCAAGATGGTGCCCGATCCCGAAGCGAAGCTGGAAGAGCCGCTGGTCGTTCGCCCGACATCGGAAACCGTTATTGGCGCAGCCTTCAGCCGCTGGGTCCAGAGCTGGCGCGACCTGCCGGTGCTGATCAACCAGTGGGCGAACGTCGTCCGCTGGGAAATGCGCACCCGCATGTTCCTGCGCACCAGCGAATTCCTGTGGCAGGAAGGGCATACCGCGCACTCGACCGTCGATGAGGCGATGGAAGAGACGATGAAGATGCTCGAAGTCTATCGCAGCTTCGCCGAGGAATGTGTCGGCCTGCCGGTGGTGGCGGGCGAGAAGCCGGAAAATGAGCGTTTCCCCGGCGCCGTCGCGACCTATTCGATCGAGGCGATGATGCAGGATGGCAAGGCGCTGCAGGCCGGCACCTCGCACTTCCTGGGCACGACCTTCAGTCAGGCGCAGAATATCAAGTTCCAGAATGCCGAAGGGCAACAGGAACTGGCCCAGACCACCAGCTGGGGCATGTCGACCCGGATGATCGGCGGCCTGATCATGGTGCATGGCGACGATGACGGCCTGCGCGTGCCGCCGCGCGTCGCGCCCTATCAGGTCGTGGTCGTGCCGATGCTGCGCGATAGTGAGGAAGACGCCGCGATCGTCGATTATTGCACCGACCTGGTGAACCAGCTGAACGGCCTCGACGTGTTCCGCGAGCCGGTCCGCGCGCTGCTCGACAAGCGCCCGTCCAAGGCCGCGACCAAGCGCTGGGGCTGGGTCAAGAAGGGCGCGCCGATCGTGATCGAAGTGGGCGGCCGCGATGTGGCCGGTGGCAATGTCTCGGTCATCCGCCGCGATCGCCTCTATCGCGAGGATGGCAAGCTCGACAGCCAGATCGTCGCCAAGGGCGACTTCGTCGCTGGCGCCACTGCGATGCTGGAGGATATCCAGGCATCGCTGTTCGCCGGTGCCAAGGCGCGGCTTGATGGGAATATCGACAAGTCGATCACCGATCTCGATGCGCTCAAGGCCTATTTCAAGGCCAGCAAGACCCCCGGCTGGGCGCTGGTCCAGTGGGCCAAGCCGACCGGCGCGGAACTGGAGAAGGTCGTGCAGTGGCTGAAGGGCGAGAAGCTCACCCTGCGCAACGTGCCGACCGATGCCGAAGCGGCGGACGGCGCCTGCATCTTCACCGGCGGCACGGCCGTCGAGCGGGTGCTGGTGGGCCGCAGCTACTGAACATTATTTCCCCTCCCTTCCAGGGAGGGGATTAAGGGGTGGGTAGCGAGCGAAGCGAGCCTTCTACTGCCGCTACGCGGCAGACCCACCCCCGGCCCCTCCCTTGAAAGGGAGGGGAGAAGAGTGGTTACTCCACCCTCAATTGCTCCAATGCGAAGGCGCTATATTCGGCCTGGTCGCGATAGCGGCGGAAGCGGCCCGACTTGCCGCCATGGCCGGCCTCCATATTGATGCGGAAGACTAGCGGATTGCTGTCTGTCTTGGTCGCGCGCAGCTTGGCTACCCATTTGGTCGGCTCATAATATTGGACCTGGCTGTCCCATAGGCCGGTGCCGACGAACAGGCTGGGATAGGCTTTCGCCTCAACATGGTCGTAGGGCGAATAGGCCAGCATCACATCATACCAGGACTGCTGCTCGGGATTGCCCCATTCGTCATATTCGCCGGTGGTGAGCGGGATGGTCGGGTCGAGCATGGTGGTCACGACGTCGACGAACGGCACCTGCGCGATGATGACCTTGTAATCCTGCGGCGCCATGTTTGCGACCGCCCCCATCAGCAGGCCGCCGGCGCTGCCGCCCATCGCGGCGACACGGCCCTTCTTCGCATAACCCTGATCCACCAGCGCGCGGGTCACGTCGATGAAGTCGGTGAAGCTGTTCATCTTGTTCTTGAGGTGGCCGTCATCATACCATTGGCGGCCCATTTCCTGGCCGCCGCGAATATGGGCGATGGCGTAGACGACGCCGCGATCGAGCAGGCTGGGGAGCAAGGGCGAGAAAGCCGGATCGGTCGAATAGCCGTAGCTGCCATAGGCATATTGGTAGAGCGGAGCACTGCCGTTCTTCTGGAAGCCCTTGGCGTAAATGAGCGAGACTGGCACCTTCGTGCCATCGCGCGCGGTCGCCCAGACCCGTTCGGTCACATATTTGGCGGGGTCATAGCCCTTCACCTCCTGGACCTTCAGTATCTTGCGCTCGCCGGTGTCGACATTCACCTCATAGGTGGTTTCGGGCGTCCGCAGGCTGTCATAGGTGTAGCGGACCCAGGGTGGGCCGCTTTCGGCATTGACGTCGAGCGCCATGGCATAGGCGGGCTCGTCGGCATTGACGAAGCTGCTCTTGCCGGCCTTGGTCAGCAGGCGCAGGCGCTTATTGCCTTCGGAGCGTTCCTCGATCGCGAGGAAGCTGTCGAATGGCTGGAAATTCTCGATGAAGACGCTGGCGCTGGTCGGCACGATGTCCGTCCAGGCGGCGCGGCCCTTGGCGGCATCGGCGTCAGATACGGTCATCAGCCGGTAATTGGGCGCCTGCCAGTTGGTGCGGATCGTCCATTGCCCGCCGACATTGTCGCTGCTGTAGAGGAAATCGCGCTCGCGCAGGGCAAGCGGCGTGAAGCTCGCCGGATTGGCGGACGGCGCGCAGCGCTCCTCATTGCTGACGGTCGATTGCAGGACGATGCAGATGAACTTGTCCGACGTCGTCTTCTTGAGGCCCATGTAGAAGGTGTCGTCCCTTTCCTCATAGACCAGTCGATCGGCGGTGACGGGCGTGCCCAGCACATGCGCCTTCACCCGCTTGCCGAGCAGGGTGGTCGGGTCTTTCTCGACATAGAAGATCGTCTTGCTGTCATCGGCCCAGGCGAAATCGGGTTCGGCGTTGGGGATTTCATCGGCCAGCAGCTTGCCATCCGCGATCGTTTTGACCCGGATCACATATTGGCGGCGGCCGACCAGATCTTCGGCATAGGCGAGCAATCTGTCGTCGGGGCTGACTTCCTTGCCGCCGACCGCGAAATAGCCCTTGCCCGCGCCCATCTTGGGTTCGTCGAGCAATATCTGCTCGGGCGCGTCCATGTTGCCCTTGCGCCGGGCGACGATCGGATAGTCGCCGCCGGTCTCGAAGCGGCTATAATACCAGTAGCCCTTCTTGCGATAGGGGACGCTGCTGTCGTCCTGCTTTATGCGGCCGGTAATCTCGCCGTAGAGCTTGTCCTGCAACGGCTTGGTCGGCGCCAGCAGTGCGTCGGCATAGGCATTTTCGGCCGCCAGATAGGCGAGCATCTCGGGGTTCTTGCGGCTATCGTCGCGCAGCCAATAATAGGGATCCTGCCGCGTCGCGCCGAAGGGCGCCTTCACCTCATGCGGCTTCCTGGCCGCGACCGGTGGTTCGGGGGCGGTCTGCGCCTCGGCGGTGGTGGACAGTGCAGCAATGCTGAGGCTCGCCAAGAGCCAGGCCGAAGTGCGGATCATATTCCCTCCCTGCGAATCGCATGGCGGAGGCTGACATGATGGCGGGCAGGGGGGAAGATGATCCGGGCCTGCCATAAGAAACGGCAGGCCCGGACTGAAGCTAAGCGCTCAGTTACAGCACATATTTGCTGAGGTCGGTGTCATGGGCGACCGCCGACAATTGCTTGTCGACATAGGCCCGATCGATCACCAGCGTCTCGCCGCGCCGGTCCTCCGCCTCGAAGCTCACATCCTCCAGCAGCTTTTCCATCACGGTCTGCAGGCGACGGGCGCCGATATTCTCGACCTCGCTATTCACCTCGGCCGCGATCTTCGCGACCGCGCGGATGCCTTCGGGCGTCAGGTCGATCGTCACTTCCTCGGTCGCCAGCAGCGCGCGATATTGCGCAACAAGGCTGGCCTTGGTGTCGGACAGGATCGCGACGAAATCCTCCTCGGTCAGCGCCTTCAGCTCCACGCGGATCGGCAGGCGGCCCTGAAGCTCGGGCAACAGGTCGCTGGGCTTGGCGACATGGAAGGCCCCTGAGGCGATGAAGAGGATATGGTCGGTCTTGAGCGGGCCATATTTGGTCGAGACGGTCGTGCCCTCGATCAGCGGCAGCAGATCGCGCTGCACGCCTTCACGGCTGACCGAGCCGCCGCGCACGTCGCTGACGGCGATCTTGTCGATCTCGTCGAGGAAGACGATGCCATTCTGCTCGGCGCTGGTGATGGCGACGCGGGCGACATCATCCTGATCGAGGCGCTTGTCCTGCTCTTCCTCGACCAGCTTGTCCCAGGCGTCGGCGACGCGCATCTTGCGACGCTTCTTCTGCTGCTGGCCAAAGGCCTTGGACATCATGTCGCTGAGGTTGATCATGCCGACCTGGCCGCCCATGCCGGGGATTTCCATCGGCATCGACGGGGCGTCGGCGACCTCCACCTCCACCTCGACATCGTTCATCTGGTTGCCCTCGATCTTCTGGCGGAAGGAGAGGCGGGTGGCTTCGCTCGCATCCTTGCCGGTCAATGCATCGAGCAGGCGGGCCATGGCGGCTTCCGACGCAGCTTCGCGCACGGCTTCGCGGCGACGGTCCTTCTCCAGGCGCACCGCTTCCTCGACCAGATCACGAACGATCTGCTCGACATCGCGGCCGACATAGCCGACCTCGGTGAACTTGGTGGCCTCGACCTTGACGAAAGGCGCGTCGGCCAGCTTCGCCAGGCGGCGGCTGATCTCGGTCTTGCCGCAGCCCGTCGGCCCGATCATCAGGATATTCTTGGGCGTCACCTCATCGCGCAAATCGGCGGGCAGGTGCTGGCGGCGCCAGCGGTTGCGCAGCGCGACGGCGACGGCGCGCTTGGCATCATGCTGGCCGATGATATGCGCGTCGAGCGCGGCGACGATGGCTTTGGGGGTCAGATTGTCGTTCATGGTCTTTTCTTGAAATCTCAGGCTGCGCTGTCGAGCGTTTCGATGGTGAGCTGGTCGTTGGTGTAGACGCAGATATCCGCCGCCACACCCATCGCCTTGCGGGCCAGGGTTTCGGCATCTTCCTCATATTCCACCAGCGCGCGGGCGGCGGCGAGGGCATAATTGCCGCCCGAACCGATCGCGGCGACGCCGCCGAGCGGCTCCAGCACGTCGCCATTGCCGGTCAGGATCAGGGTGACGTCCTTGTCCGCGACGATCATCATCGCTTCCAGGTTGCGGAGATATTTGTCGGTGCGCCAGTCCTTGGCGAGTTCGACGGCGGCGCGCATCAATTGGCCATTATGGCGTTCCAGCTTGGCTTCGAGCCGCTCGAACAGGGTGAAGGCGTCGGCGGTGGCGCCGGCAAAGCCGCCGATGACGCTGCCGTCATGCAGGCGGCGCACCTTGCGGGCATTGGGCTTCATCACCGTCTGGCCCATCGAAACCTGGCCATCGCCGGCGACGACGACCTTTCCATTCTTGCGGACCGACATGATGGTGGTGCCATGCCAGACCGGCATGGACGAGCGGTTATGGTCATTCATGACCGCGCATATGGGAGCGGCAATCAAGCGCTGCAAGCGTCTATGTAGAAACACGAGGCTGCCGCCGAAACGTGCGATTTGCGGGACGATTTCTGACTGTCGGTTAAGGAACCAATGTCGATGAATTGACATTGTGCAACGCAGCAATCATTGTCGGTCGTCCCAAATGGAGGGAAGCTACTCATGACTCTCAAGGCCAGAGCACAAGAAAAGGTCGAGCGCGCGGGTATTGCCAACTATTCGTTCGACCAGGATGTTCTGGTAATGTGTGGCGTGCGCTATGCGATCGAGGCGTGCGAATGCGGCGAGCCGGATTGCGACGGTGTGCGCCTGCGCAAGAAGTCGGCCTTTCCGCGCATCCTGCAGTGATGCAGGGCGGCAGGATGCCGCCCCGTCCCCGTTATCAGTGAATGACTTCCTTGCCGGCAGTGCCGACCGATTCGATGTCACGGCCGACGCCCTGCACCGTGTTGCAGGCGGCGAGCGCGGACAGGAACATGGAGGCAAGGACGAGAGCGACGGTCTGACGCATGGATGATGCACTTTCTGATCTATGTTGGTCGGGCCTGTATAATGCGGCCAAACGCGCTGGACAGAGATAATTTCCAAAAAGCTGCAAGGCGGCGCTTGACACGTCAGGCATCGGATGCGAAAGGCCGCCTCCTCCTTACAGGGGGCGCGTAGCTCAGCGGTAGAGCACACCCTTCACACGGGTGGGGTCACAGGTTCAATCCCTGTCGCGCCCACCATGATTTCAACGATTTGCGTTGAAGCATGGCTGGAGATATCCAACATCGATAGATGAGCGTTGCAGGCACAGACCAGCACCGGCGTTTCTGCGTGCCCTCGGCAAGTCGATGGTTGCCACCGAGGATGAAGCGAAGTGGGCAATTTCGCCCTCATCCCCGGCCATCACAGCCTCTCACATATCGTCGAAGCGCGGAGCGCCTTCGAAATCGGCCTGCCCGAACGGCTTGTCGGTGAAGAGATAGGCATAATAATAATTGCGCAGCCGGGCGTGGAAGGCGCGGATGCGGTCCTGATAAGCCAGTTGCGCCCGCATGTCGGTGTCAGCGAGGCGGGCGAGCAGCGCCTGTACGCCGACCGAGGGCAGCAGCCAGCCGACCGAACGGGCGGCGGCGTCGCGCGCCTCGATCCCGTGGCGATAGGCAGTCGCCTTGGGCGCGACGCTTTCATCGCCGACCTGGTGGAAGGCGAAATACCATTTCCAGTGGAATGCGTGGCTTAGCGGCGGGCTGTCCTTCCATTCGGGATGGCCGGCATAGAAAGCCTGCATCGTCTGTTCGCGCGGAATGTCCCAGGCGCGGTTGACCGCCTCGCGCTGGGCGAGCGTCAATTCCACACCCTGGCCGACCGGGATGGCACGGTTGATCGCGACATGGGCGATGGTCGGCAGCAGCAGGGTGAGCAGCAGCCACAGGCCGGCGAGCGTCGCGGCATTGGTGACAGAACTCCAGCGCAGCCGTCCTACCAGCAGCGTGACGCCGATCCAGAAGGCGAGATAGAGGGCGACCAGGCCCAGCACCGCCAGCAGCGGGAGAAGCTGCACATGCGACAGGGTTGCGCCGATGGTGACAGGCAGGGCGAGCGCGAGGAATAGCAGGCCACCACGCAGCAGCACGCGCCGCGCCCAGAGACGCCGTCCCGATCCTGCGAGCGCATCGAGCATGCGCAGCCGCCCGGCTTCCCGCTCGCCCGAGACGAGGTCGTGGAACAGGGCGATCACGAACAGGGGCGTCAGATAGACCAGCACGAAGGCGAAATCGAAGCGACCGGGCAGCGCCAGTTCGGGATTGAACGCCTCGCCATCGTAAAGCTGTGCTTCCAGCCCCAGGGCACGGACGCGCAGGATGTAAGGTGCGACGTCCCGCAGGCCGAGCGCCACGAAGGCGAGCGGCGCGGGCGCATCCCAGGTGGCATGGAAGCTGTAATAGGCGGCATTGCCGGGATCCTGCGTCTTGCCGGCCCATTGCGCGACGGCCGCGATATCCTGTGCCTGTTTCGGCTGGATGCGGGCGATGACGGCGCGCTGTCGGGCGACTTCGGCCATGCCGGCGGCGACCGAGGCGATGGCGAGCAGGGCGACGAGCAGCAGCGCCAGCAGCGCCATGCGTGATCGCAGCAGCAGGCGCAGTTCATGGGTGAGGAGGGTCATGGACGGGCTTTCTGAAGATGGCGGGCGACGGGCAGCAGCGCCAGCAGCGCGAGCGCCAGCCAGGCGAGCAGCAGGCCCAGGCCGGGCAGGCTGGCGGTCACCAGGTCGCCGGCGGTCGGCGCGATGAAGCGGAATTGCGGGATCGACTGCCAATGATCGGCGGAGATGCGTTTGCGCTGGTCGGCGCCGGCATCCTTGGCCTTGTCATCGGCATAGCTGACGGCGTCGGCCTGCAATTGATTGAGATGCTGGACCATGGCGTAGCGATAGGATTCGGCCTGGGCGAGGAAGCGGCGATGGCCGGCCAGATCGGTGCCCGCCGCGGCCATCGACAAGCGACGCAGTGCGATGGCTGGGCTGACGATGCCGAAGCCGTCGGTCAGCCGGCTCTGCGCCTGCTGGATCGCGAAGCTGCGATCGGCATAGTCGTCGAACAGACCCGACGTCAGCTTTTCGCCCTCGGCCGCGAGCAGGCCATTATAGTTGACCGGCAGATCCTCCACCTTGTCGACGCCATAGCGGCGCAGCATCTTCTGCTTGAAGGCGTTGAAGAAGGGATCGTCAGGATTATGCGCGTCGCCAAGGCGATGCAGATCCTGCTGGATGGCGATATCGGTTTCCAGGCGGGTGGGCAGGCCATGGGCCTGCGCCGCGATGTCGGGCGCCACGCGCGGCAGCAGGATCACCAGCACCGCCCAAAGCGCGAGCAGCGCGAGCAGTGCGTCGCGGCCGCGCCTTACCAGCGCGGAGACAAGGATGACGATGATCGACCAGAGTGCTAGATAGGCGCCATAGCCAAGCGCGATCACCGCCATCGGCCCGGCCAGCGCGCCCGGCTGACCCGCGATCAACAGGAAGGCGATGAGCGCGGGCAGCCCGACCAGCGCGGCGACCACGGCCAGTGCCAGCAGCTTGCCCATCACGAGCGCGCGGGCGGACACACCCTGCACCAGCATCTGGCGTAGCGTGCCGCGTTCGCGTTCGCGCGCGACCGTGCCATAGCCAAGGAAGATCAGCAGCAGCGGCGCAATCACCTGCAGCACGAAGGCCGGGGTCAGCTGGCCGAAGCGGACCAGCAGCGAGGATTGGCGGACATCGCCGAAATTGGCGCTGTTCTGGCGATGCCCTTCCAGGAAGATGCTGTTGCCGGTGAAGGCATCGACGCCGGGATCGAAGGCAGCGAGCGGTGGCAGCGGGCGGAAGATGAAATTGCCGAAATGGACCATGCGATGGGGATGGCGGTCGGGCTGCGCCTCGAATGCCTCTGCGGCCTGGGCCTGGAACCGGGCGCGGGTTTCGGCAATGCCGCTCTGGTGCGACCAACTGATGAGCGCGGCGGCGAGTGTAAGCAGGACGAGCAGCGCGAAGGCGATGACGGCGACGCGGTTGCGCCGCATCAGCCGCAATTCGTCACGCGCGATCAGGGTGATGGCGCTCATGCGGCAACGGCCTCCCGCGCGAACTTGCGATGCAGGTCTCGCACGTCGAAGCGGTCCGTGCCCTGCGCCGATGCCTCGTCGACGATCCGGCCGGATTCGAGGAAGCCGATCCGGTCGGCAATGTCGGCGGCCGACAGCAGATCATGGGTGACCATCAGCACGGCCGCGCCCTTGCGTGCGACATCATGGACCAGCCGGTTGAAGTCGGCGGTCGCGCGCGGATCAAGGCCGGAAGAGGGCTCGTCGAGCAGCAGCACCGGCACTTCGCGCAACAGGGCGATGGCGATCGCCACCTTCTGCCGCATCCCCTTGGAAAAGCCGCCGAGACGCTTGTCCCAGGCCGATGCCTGCAGGCCCGTTGCGTCGAACGCGCCGTCAATCTCCTGCGGGGCCGGGTGGCGGCCGGCCAGCGCCAGCAGATAGGCGGCATTTTCCCGCGCTGTCAGATGCTCGTAAAGGGCGACATTTTCGGGGACATAGGCGATCTGCTCGCGCGCCTTGTCGGGCTGCGCCGCCGGGTCATGGCCGGCCACCAGCACCGTGCCGCTGTCCGGTCGGGCAAAACCCAGCAGGGTCGACATGGTGGTCGACTTGCCGGCGCCATTGCCGCCGAGCAGCGCATAGATTTCGCCGGCATCGACATGCAGGGTCAGGCCGCGCAGCACAGGCTGGCTGCCATAGGACAGGTGGACGTCGGACAATATTATGGGCTGGCCGGTGGCGGTCAGGGACATGGGGGCAAGGCTCCTTGGCTGTTGCACCGGACCATTTCGGCGATGCAGCAATCTGTCAATGAAATAATATAACATTTCCATTGACGGGTGCGACGGGCCTATCCTAGGGGGCAGCGGCGCATGAGATTTAGTCTCATTTCATTCAGGGGAAAATATGTCAATCCAGTTCCTGCCGCGCGCCTGCGCTGCGCCCGTCCGTTCCCGTCGCTTCTATCGCATCGCCCGCGCGCTGCCGCTGGCCGCTGTCCTGGCCTGGTTTCCAGCCCAGGCGCAGACCGGCGACGCGGTTCATCATGTGCCGGAGGGCGAGGGGGCCATCATGGTCGACGGCGTGCGTCAGGCCTATCGCGGCGATTTCTCCGTGAAGGAAATTCCCCAGGCCGTCACCGAGATCGATGCGGAGACGTTGCAGCAGAATAATATCCTGCGCCTGACCGACGCGCTGGACATGAATGCCTCGGTCGCGCGCCAGAATACGCTGGGCGGGCTGTGGGACAGTTTCGCCATTCGCGGCTTTGCCGGCGATGAAAATCTGCCGAGCGGCTATCTGGTCAACGGCTTCAACGCCGGGCGCGGCTTTGGCGGCCAACGCGACGTGGCCGGGATCGAACGGGTCGAGGTGCTCAAGGGGCCGACGGCGGCGCTGATCGGGCGCGGCGAGCCGGGCGGCACGATCAACCTCGTCACCAAGCAGGCGGAAATCGGCCGGACCTTCGGCACGGGCACGCTGCAATATGGCAGCTATGACCGGTTCCGCGCTGACGCCGACGCCAATCTGGCGCTGACCGACGGCATCACCGCACGGCTGATCGGCTATTATGAGAAGGGCGACACGTTCCGCGACTATGTGTCTCAAAAGCGCTGGGGCTTCCTGCCCTCGATCGGCGTTGCGCTGGGCGATCGGACGCGGCTTACCTATGATTTCGAATGGACCCGCGTGGAAGTACCGTTCGATCGCGGCATCGTCGTCCTGAACAATGATTTCAACACCGTGCCGCGGTCGCGCTTCCTGGGCGAGCCGGGCGATGGCGACACGATCGCCCGTGCCACCGGCCACCAGTTGCGGCTCGACCATCAGTTCAATGACGACTGGAGCCTGCTGGTCGGGGCCAGCCATCGCGACACGCTGCTGACCGGTTTCTCGTCCGACGCGGAGCAGACAGCATCGCGCCAGAAACTCTATGTCGATGGCCGCTCCCTGTCGCGCCAGCGCCGCTCGCGCCGCTATGATGCGGAACATAGCGTGGTCCGCGCCGAGGTCGCCGGCAAGTTCGAGACCGGATCGCTGCGCCATCGGGTGCTGATCGGCGGCGATTTCGACCAGTTCGAATATGATAATTATTTCACCCGCTATCGCCCGCCGGCGCTGAGCAGCAATCCGAGTGACCAGGCCGGCTATGTCATCGACATCGACAATCCGGTCTATGGCCAATATCCGCTGCCTGCGACGTCGGTGCTGACCAATCGTCTGGATACCCAGCGCAGCTTTGGCTTCTATGTGCAGGACCAGATCGAACTGACCGATCGACTGCAGATCCGCATCGGTGGTCGCTACGACAATCTGACGCTGAAGGTCGATAACCGCGTGCTTGCGGAGGCCAATCGTTACAACAGCCGCAAATATGAGCGGTTCAGTCCGCAGGCCGGCATCGTCTATGACCTCAGCGATCCGATCACCCTCTATGCCGCTTATGGCCAGGGCTATCGCGCCAATGTCGGCGCGGATTTCTTCAACAATATCTTCGACCCGGAAACGAGTGAGTCGATCGAGGCTGGCGTCAAGCTGACCGCGCTCGGCGGTGCCTTGACCGGCACCCTGTCCGTCTATCAACTGACCAAGGACAATGTGCTGGCCAGCGACAATAATAATCCCGGCTTTTCCGTCGCGATCGGCAAGGCGCGCAGCCGCGGCATCGAACTGGACGTGAACGGCCATCTGCCCGGCGACATCGATATCCTGCTGAGCTACGCCTATACCGATGCCGAAGCGCGGGAGGCGGTGAACGATCCCAATTTCGCCACACAAATCCTGCCGGGCGACAGGCTGATCAACATTCCCGACCATAATCTCAATATCCAGGTCGCGAAGCATTTCGAGGTCGGCGGGCGCGGGGCGCAACTGGGCGCGGGCATGCAATATGTCGGTGAACGGCTGGGCGAGACGGGCACGGACTTCACCCTGCCGTCGCACACCCTGTTCCGGCTGTTCGGCAGCGTCGATGTGATCGAAGGTGTCGAGCTGTTCGGGACGATCAGCAACCTGTTCGACGAGACATGGTATGCCAGCAGCTACAGCTCGGTCTGGGTGCAGCCGGGCGCGCCGCGCACCGCAACCGTCGGCGTGCGCGCCCGCTTCTGAGCCGGAAGGATAGAGACATGAGCAAGAGCATGACGCGCCTTCTGGGCGCCGCCGCTTTGTGTGTTGCTGGCACCGCCATCGCGCAGCCGCCGACAGAGGCGCCGCTGCCGGGTCTGCCCGCGTCGGTGCTACCGCCAACGCTGCCTTGGTCGGGGGCAAGCGAAAAGCTGGTCGTCGGCAAGGATGATCCCTGGATCACGCCGGCCGAACAGGCAGGCTTTGCCACCACGCCGCGCTATGCCGAGGTGGAGGCGTGGCTGAAGCGGCTGGACGCGGCGTCTCCGCTGATCAGCCTAGAAAGCTTCGGCCGCACCGGCGAAGGGCGCGACATGCTGCTGGTCCGCGCGAGCAAGGGCGGCACGGGCAAGCCGGTCGTGCTGGTGCAGGCGGGCATCCATGCGGGCGAGATCGACGGCAAGGATGCCGGCCTGATGCTGCTGCGCGACATCGCGCTGCGCGGCAAGGACGGGCTGCTCGACAAGGTCGATCTGGTGTTCGTGCCGGTCTATAATATCGACGGGCATGAGAAGATGAGCCGCTGGAACTTCCCGGCGCTGCGCGGTCCGGCGGAGAAGGGCTATGTCGGCAACAGCCGCAACATCAACCTGAACCGCGACTATGCAAAAGCGGACGCGCCCGAAAGCCGGGCGATGATCGGCCTGCTGCGCCGGCTCGACCCGATCCTCTATGTCGATTGCCATGTCAGCGACGGCTTCGACATGCAATATGACATCACCTTCACCTATGCCGGCTGGGGCCGCTATGCCTATCATCGCTCCACCGCCGACTGGCTGCAGGGCCGTTTCGGACCACGCGTGACGGCGGCGCTGGAAAAGGCGGGGCATATCCCCACCATCTATCCCAGCCCGATCGACACGCGCGAGCCGACCAAGGGTATCCGCCAGGCGCCCGAAGGGCCGCGCTATTCGACCGGCTATGGCGATTTCATCGGCGTCCCGACCGTGCTGGTCGAAAACCACATGATGAAGCCCTATCGCCAGCGGGTGCTGGGCACCTATGTGCTGCTGGAGGCGGCGCTGAAGCTGGCCGGGCAGGATGCCGGAGCGATTGCGCAGGCGAAGGCCAGCGACCGGGCATCGCGCCCCGCCGAAATGCTGACCCGGTGGAAGCCGGCCGCGCAGCCGATCGGCTGGGTCGAGCGGTTCAAGGGCATCGCCTTCGACACCTATGTCTCGCCCGCGAGCGGGCGCAGGGAACAAAAATGGCTGGGCCGTCCGGTCGATTGGCGGATGCCGATCATCGGCCAGGAACCGGTCGAGACGGTGCGTCTGCCCAAGGCATGGTGGGTGCCGGCCGGGCAGGCGGAGGTGATCGACCGGCTGACGCTGCATGGCATTCAGTATGATGTGCTGGACGCGCCGCGCACGCTGACGCTCGATCGGGCGCGGCTGGTGGACCCGCAATCGATGTCGGTGCGCGACGCGCGCATCCCGCTGGACACGAAGTTGCGGCACGAGACCGTGACTGAAACACTGCCAGCCGGCACGGTGCGCGTGCCTGCCGACCAGCCGCTGGGCCTTTTGGCGGCAGCGCTGCTGGAGCCGGAAAGCCAGGACAGTTTCCTTGCCTGGGGCTTCTTCCCGGAGATATTGGCGGCGCCTTCTGGGGCGGAGGACTTCGTCCGGGCGCCGATCGCCGAGGCGCTCCTCGCCGCTGATGCGCAGCTTCGCGCAGAGTTCGAGGCGAAATTGGCCGCTGATGCCACATTTGCGGCCGATGGCGACGCGCGGCTCGACTGGCTATCGGCCCGGCTGCCCGATCGTAGCCCCTATCATCATCTCTATCCGGTGCTCAGGGAGCGCTGATCGCACCCTTGTCGGAAGGAAGTGGGCATTGGCAACAATGGCCGCTTCCTTCCACCACCAGCCGGTCGATTAGGAAGCCCCGCTGCGCGAACAAGTGGCCAAGGGCCGATTTGATGTCGCCCATATCGATCTGTTCGACCTGACCACAATGCTGGCAGATGCCGACGGCAGCAGGGCCTTGCCGAATGGCGCAGAAAGCGTTCAACGTCTCGATCCGCAGGACTTTGCCCTGGGCGATCAGTTCATTGAGTGCGCGATAGACCTGGGGTGCGTAGAGCCGCTCATGCCGCTCGGTGGACAGGCTTCGCAGGTCATAGGCCGACAGGGGGGGCGGGCCTGTTCCAGCAGCGTAGCCACCAGGCGCCGCACTTCGCCGGGGCGACGGGTTGGCCTGACGGATTTGCCTGTATTGCGCATCGTGGCAGATGCCGGGGCGACCAAGCCGCCCCGGCATTCCGGATCAGAAGCTGACCCGCGCGGTCACGCGGATGTCGCGGCCGGTGAGCGGGGCATAATCCTTGAGGAAGGACGAGGCCCGGCGGGCGACCACATCGAAGATGTTGTTGGCCGACAGGGCGAAGCTGAGCGGACGTTCCTTGCCCCAGGGGCGAACATTCAGCTCGGCATTGACCATGGTGTAGCCGGGTGTCGTGGTCTCGAACTCGGCGACCCGGTCCTGCTTGCTGACACGCTCGACTTCGCCGCGCAGGTCGAACTTGGTCGCCTGATAGGCCAGGCCACCGAGCAGACGGAGCGGGGGAATGCGCGGCGCCGGCCCGACGCTCTTCACATTGGCATGGACATAGTCGGCCAGGCCATCAGCGACGATCTTGCCGTCGCCCAGCTTGGCCAGGGTCAGCGATCCCTGCACCTCGAAGCCATAATAGCGGGCGTCCGCCTGGTTGAAGGCATAGACGGGCAGGCCATCTTCCTCCTCGCCGGTCAGATCCTCATAGATGAAGTTCGAGAACCAGGTGTGATAGGCCGACGCCTCGAAGCTGTAATTGTCGCCGTTGCCGCGCAGGATCGCCTCGACGCTGTTGGCCTTTTCCAGATTGAAGTCGGGATTGCCGACCTCATAGGCCTGGGTGCCGGCATGGGGACCGTTGGCGAACAATTCTTCAGCCGCCGGCGCGCGTTCGGTGTGCGACAGATTGAGGCCGATGCGCCAGCTGTCGATCAGGCCATAGGAGGCGCCGACCGAACCGGAGAAGGCGTCGAAGCTGCGCTTGCCGGCGAAGAACTGCTCCTGATCCTCCAGCGGATTGGCAGTCAGGCTGGTATGTTCGTAGCGGCCGCCCAGCTCGAACTTGAGCGCGCCATAATCGAGCTGCTGCAGGGTGAAGACGCCGACCTGCGTGGTCGAGCTTTTCGGCAGGAAGGCTTCCTCGCCGATCACGTTGAAGTCGCGGTTGAACAGTTGCACGCCGGTCGCGCCGCGCCAGGCGCCATGCTTCGCCTGGGTCAGTTCCAGGCGGCCTTCCATACCCTTGTTATAGAAGGCGGTGCCCACCGAGCCATCTTCTTCCAGCTCGGCATGGGTATAGTCCGCATAGCCCAGACGCAGCGAAACCTTGTCCAGCACATTGCCGTCGCCATTCACTTCGGCGCGCAGGTTGACGCTGTCCTGCTTCATGCTGAGGCGCGGGGCTTCCTGCTCGTCGCCCGGCTGGGTCGCGAAGCGGATCGGCACGCCATAAAGGCTGTCATAATGGTCGTAGGAAATGCCGATATTGCCGGTGTCGCCGATATAGGCGATGCCGCCGCCGGCGGTCCAGGTCTTGGCCGCCGAATTGGGCAGCTTGCCCTTGACCGCGGCGTTGCCGGCGAAGTCGATCGCTTCCTCGCCTTCTTCCGCCGGTTCGGCGGGAAGCAGGCTCGATGCCAGCGCTTCGGCACGCAGTGCTGGCGTCAGCGCATGGCCGCCGATGCGGACATCGTCGCTCTTGAGATAGCTGCCATCGGCATGGGCAACCCAACCGCCCGACAGCGGGACATCGACCGAGGCCGCGCCTGAACGCTCGTCCGCGGCCGAACCATAGGTGCCGATCGCATCGACATGGACCGGCTCATCCGGAATTGCATTCGGGATGCGCTTGTCGATGACGTTGACGACGCCGCCGATCGCTGAAGATCCATAGAGCAGCGACTGCGGCCCACGCAGCACCTCGATCCGTTCGGCAAGCAGCGGATTGACGACCACCGCATGATCGACCGAGGTGTTGGACACGTCGACGGTCGACAGGCTGTTGGTCAGCATCTTGACGCGTTCGCCCTGCAGGCCGCGCAGCACCGGGCGCGATGCGCTGGGGCCGAAGGAGGTGGCGGATACGCCCGGCTGATGTTCCAGCGTCTCGCCGATCGACGGGCGGATCGCCTGGGTCAGATCCTTGCCCTCGACCACGGCGACGCTGGACAGAATGTCCTGGCGGAGGGTCGGCAATATGCCGGTGACGATGATGTCGGAACGGGCCGCCTGATGATAGCCATCGGCGGCGTCATCCGATGCGGTTTGCGCATGGGCGACCGTCGAAATGCCGAGAACGGCAAGCGCGCAGCCGGCGAGAAACTGGAATTGCATGGACTTGGATCCCCCGAGGTGGATGGAGCGACATTATTCTGACCTCCACGCCCTGCTCGGTCGCGCTGGAGGCTGCCCCGCCTCTGTAAAAACATGTTCATGATGTTACAACATATCAAACATTACATTTCTGTCATGTGGCTGAAGCCCTATCCATCCAGCCCGCGCAATTTCCGCAGGTCGATGCCCAGCCGCCGGACCCGATAATAGAAGGTCTTGCGCGGCAGGCCGAGGCGCTCGATCGCCTGGCCCATGTCGCCGCCGGTCGCCTGGATCGCCTCGATGATCGCCATGCGTTCAAACGCATCCATGCGCGCGTCGAGCGGCAGCGTCACGCTGTCGCTGGCGGGTTCCTGCTCCAGTCCCAAGGCCAGCCGTTCGGCCAGCCGCCCCAGTTCATGGACGTTGCCGGGCCAGTCATGGTCCAGCAGATGGGCGAGCACTGCGCGGCTGACCGGCGGCACGGCGCGGCGGAAGCGGCGGGCGGCGGCATCGAGCAGATGGGCGAAGATGAGCGGAATATCCTCGCGCCGTTCGCGCAGCGGCGGGATATGCAGCCGCACCGCCGCCAGCCGATAGAGCAGGGCCGGCTGGATCGTCGCCGCCTGGCCCTGCTGCGTCATGCAGCCGATCACGCGCAGGTCCACCGGCTGGGGTTCGCGCGCGCCGACCGGGCGGACCAGCCGGTCCTCCAGAAACTGGATCAGATGCGCCTGGAGCGCCGGGCCGGACTGGTCGACATCGTCCAGGAACAAGGTGCCCTGATGCGCGCGGGCCAGCCGCCCTTCGAGCGGCGCGCGCCCGGCCAGGCTTTCGCCATGCAGGCTGGTCTCGGCGATCGCATCGGGCACGGCGGCGCAGGCAACGCTGACAAACTGGGCGCTGGCGCGGCGGCTGCGCTGATGGATCATGCGGGCGACCAGTTCCTTGCCGGTGCCGGTCTCGCCCTCGACCAAAATGTCGATATTGGTGTCGGCCAGCGTCGCCACCATGTCGCGCAGCCGCTCGATCGCCGGGGAATGGCCGATAAGCGGGGAGGCGACGGCGGTATCGACCATCGCGCGCAGGCGGCGGTTCTCGATCACCAGCAGCCTTTTCTCGCTCGCCCGCGCGACCGACGCCAGCAACGCATCGGGATCAAAGGGCTTGGTCAGGAAGTCCCAAGCGCCGGCCTTGAGCGCATCCACCGCCATCGGCACATCGCCATGGCCGGTGACCAGGATCACCGGCAGTTCCGCGTCGCGGGCATGGAGCGCCCGGAACAGGTCGATGCCCGACATGTGCGGCATCCGCACGTCGCTGACCACGACGCCGGGAAAGTCCGCATCGATCGCCGCCAGCGCATCGGCGGCGCGAGCGAAGGCGCGCACCTCATGGCCCGCCAGCGTCAGCGTCTGCGCCATGGCGGCGCGCAGGTCGTCATCATCGTCGACCAGGGCGATCGGACGCGGGGGCATGTCGGTCATGCGCGTTTCAAACTCAGTTGGAAATGGGCGCCGGCCTCACTGGGCAGCAGGCGCAGCGATCCGCCCATGTCGGCCATGATGTCGCTGGCGATGACAAGGCCGAGCCCCAGGCCCGATGGGCGGCTGGTGACGAACGGCGTGAAAAGCTGGCCTTGCACCGACGGATCGATGCCCGGCCCATTGTCGATCACCGACAGCAATATCGTTTCCTCGTCGAACGTGACCGACAGGCGGATCGTTGGTGCAGCCACGCCCTCCAGCGCTTCGAGCGCATTTTGCAGCAGGTTGACCAGTACCTGTTCCAGCCGGATCGTATCGGCCATGACGCGAAGCCCGCCGGGCAGCTCCGGCAGGTGCAGGTCGACCCGTGCCAGCCGTGATTTGAGGATCAGCACACTGCCCTCGATCGGCCCGGCCAGCGGGATGGTGGTGATCGTGCCGGTCGCCTTGCGGGAAAATCCGCGCAGTTCGGCCGTGACCTTGCCGATCCGATCGGTCAGGCGCTCGATCGCCGCCATATTCTCGGCGGCCGCCTCGCTATCGCCGCGCTCGATCAACAGCCGGCCATTGGCGGCATAGCTGCGGATCGCGGCGACGGGCTGGGCGGTTTCATGGGCGATGCCGGCGGTGATCTGGCCCAGCGATGCCAGGCGATTGGCCTGGCGCAGCCCTTCGCGCAGCGTATCCGCGCGCGTCTCGCTGGCCGCGCGCTCCTCCATCTCCCGGCGCAGTTCGCGGGTGCGGTCCGCCACCATCGCCTCCAGTTCGCTGGTGCGGGCGGCGGCCATGGCGGCGCGTTCGGCGCGGCGATGGCCGCGCTCGCGCAATATCCAGATGCCGCCCGCGAGCAGCAGCAGCAGCAGCAGGGTCGCCAGCCGCACCGTGCGCACGAAGCTCTCCACGCCAAGCAGCGGCGTCAGCATGTTGAGCTGCCAGCCCGGTTCGCCGGCCGCGACCGATTGCCACAGCAGGCGGCGACGCGGTTCGTCGGCGGGGCTGACGATCTGCCGGCCATCGGCATCGCCCATGCCCCTGAGCGGCACCGGCAGCAGTGAGCCGCGGCCGGACTGCAATTCGGCGCGAAAGCGCTGCTTGGCCTGCGCCGACAGCGGATGGATGGTGGTGAAGCGCCAGTCGGGGCGGCTGGTGATCAGGATGATGCCCTCGCGACTGGTGATGAAGGTGATCTCACCGAGCCGCGCCCATTGCTGCTCGATCCCGTCAAATTCCAGCTTCACCACGACATAGCCGCCGCCGCGCGATCGCCGCGACAGATACATGCCCGGCCGTTCGCTGATCGTGCCCAGCGCAAATTGCGCGCCCGATCCATGGGCGGCGGCGAGCTTGAAATAATTGCGGAAGGAATAGTCCTGGCCGACGAAGCTGCGTTCACTGCCCCAGTTGCTCGATGCGACGGTGCGCCCGGATGCGTCGAGCACATAGATTTGCGCCGCGCCGGTGGTGCGGGCGAGCGCTTGCAACTTGCGGTCGAGCGCCCGCAGGGCGGTCTGCGATCCGGTGAGGCCTGCGACCAGGTCGCTGTCGTCGGACAGGGCGATCGGCAACAACCGGAACCGCTCGATCTCGCTCTTGAGATAGGCCTGCCGCAGGATCGCGGCGCCGCGCGTCTCCGCACTCAAGCGGGCGATGGCATTGCGCTCGGCGACCTCGCCCGACAGCCAGAGCAGGCCGCCGGCCACGCCCAGAAATAGGGCGATCCACAGGATCCGAGTCGGGAAGCGGGCGCCGTCCATGCCCCTGCATATCGCGCCGGCGCGTCATGTGCAAATTTCTGCACATAGTACGAAATTGATGGGCAAATATCTGCACTGAAAATACCCTCTAGCCCATGCTGGAACATGATCAATATATTGAATTATAATGATTTAATTTGATTTCTCCTACAATTTGTCCCGCGTCTCCGACAGCTCGATACTGGCCCCCTCAATTCCCGACCCGCCCAACCAAGAAGGCGGGAAGGCTTTTGGCGAGGGCCAGAAAGACAACTGTCATGCAGATTTCCGATTTCTCCGACATGCCGGTCGCCCGGCGTCCCTGGTATCTCCATCTCTATGCGCAGGTGCTGCTGGCGATCATCGCCGGCGTGGCGCTCGGCCATTTCGCGCCGCATCTGGGCGAGGCGATGAAGCCGGTTGGCGACGCCTTCATCAAGGCGGTGAAGATGGTCATCGCCCCGGTCATTTTCCTGACGATCGTCACCGGCATTGCCGGCATGCGCGACATTGCCAGCGTCGGCCGGGTCGCGGGCAAGGCCTTTGCCTATTTCCTCTTCTTCTCCACCCTGGCGCTGGTCGTCGGCATGATCGTCGCCAATGTGGTGCGGCCGGGCGCGGGCCTCGACATCGATCCCGCCACGCTCGACGCCAGCAAGGTCAGCGAATATGCGGAAAAGGCGCATGACAGCACGCTGACCGGCTTCCTCACCGGCATCATCCCCGACAGTTTCCTGTCTGCCTTCGTCAGCGGCAATATCCTTCAGGTGCTGTTCGTCGCGATCCTGTTCGGGGTCGCAATGGCACTGATCGGCGATCGCGGTGCGCGCGTACTCGACCTGCTCGAAGATGTCTCGACCGCCGTGTTCAAGCTGGTCGCCATCGTCATGAAGGCCGCGCCCATCGGTGCGTTCGGCGCCATGGCCTTCACCATCGGCAAATATGGCGTCGGCACGCTCGCCAATCTCGCCTTCCTGGTCGGCACCTTCTACCTGACCTCGGCACTGTTCGTGGTCGTGATCCTGGGTCTGGTCGCCCGTGCCGCTGGCTTCTCGATCTTCGGCCTGATCCGTTACCTGAAGACCGAATTGCTGCTGGTGCTGGGCACCTCCTCGTCGGAAAGCGCGCTGCCGGCCCTCATCGAAAAGATGGAGCGCGCCGGCTGCCCCAAGTCGATCGTCGGCCTGGTCGTGCCGACCGGCTACAGCTTCAACCTCGACGGCACCAATATCTACATGACGCTGGCCGCTTTGTTCATTGCGCAGGCTACCGGTGTCGACCTGTCGATCGGCGACCAGATCCTGTTGCTGGGCGTCGCGATGCTCTCGTCCAAGGGCGCGGCGGGCGTGACCGGCGCGGGCTTCATCACACTGGCGGCGACCCTCTCCATCGTCCCCTCCGTACCTGTCGCCGGCATGGCCCTGATCCTGGGCGTCGACCGCTTCATGAGCGAATGCCGCAGCCTCACCAACTTCATCGGCAATGCGGTGGCGACGATCGTGGTCTCGCGCTGGGAAGGGAAGCTGGACCAGGCGCAGTTGCAGGCCGCGATGCGGGGTGATGGCAGGGAGCCATTCCCGGCTGAGCCGGCGCTCGCCAACGCCGTCCCGGCGGAATGAGGCGCAGCCACCATGGTTCGTTTCTCCTGCGCGGCCGCGCGCCGCCCCATCGCCGTCTCCGCTCTCACCCTTGCCACCCTGCTCGCCACGCCAGCATGGGCCGACGACATGCCCGCTGAGCCCGCCAGCCTCTATCCCGCCGATGCTGTCGGCGAAGGATCGGTATCGGGCGGCTATGCCCTGTCGCGCTGGGCGGAGGACTGGCGCCGCAAGGCCGATCCCGCGCAGCGCGATGACCTGTTCGATCGTCTCAAATATCTGCCGCTCGACGATGATGGCGACATCTATCTGACGCTCAGCGGCGAGGCGCGGGTGCGGGTCAATTACACGACCAACCTCAACCTGCGGAACGCCGGCAGCCAGCGGCAGGACATCAACCGGCTGGTCGGCGGCGCCGACCTGCATGTCGGGCCGCATCTGCGCTTTTATGGCGAGATCGCCCATGGCGGCATGTCCGGCGACAATATCGGCACGCCGTCGGGATCGCTGCGCAATGATCTGGTGCTGCTCCAGTCCTTCGCCGAACTGAAGGGGCGGGTCGCGGGCATGGACCTGGGCCTGCGCTATGGGCGGCAGGAATTTACCGACGGCCCCAATCTGCTGACGTCGCAGCGCGACAACAACACGATCCGCTATGCGCTGAACGGCGTGCGGGCCTGGGCACGGACGGGGTCGCTGCGCATCGATGCCTTCGATTTCAAGCCGACCGCGCTGGGCAATGGCGGGACGAGCGACGACAAGGTCGAGCAGGGCCGGCGCTTTTCCGGCTTCACCGCCGGAATCCGCATTCCCGAAAAGGCGCTGGGCGGATCGGAGCTCTATCTCGATCCCTTTTTCTGGCGGTTGCGCACCAGCGAAGCGCTATGGGGTGGCGTGACCGGCCGGGTCGAGCGCTTCTATGCCGGCGCGCGCCTGTGGGGGGAGGTCGGCCCGGTCAATCTCGACTGGACCGTCAACCACCAGTTCGGTGATTTCGCCGGTCGCGACATCAGCGCCTGGCAGCTTTTCTTCAACCAGAGCTACAAGCTGCCCGGCGATCTGCCGATGGGGCCGCGCATCGGCTTCCATGCGGATTATGCCAGCGGCGGCGGCACGTTCGAGGGTGGCACGCTGAAGGCCGCTTACGCTCCCTTCGGCAATAATATTTATTACAGCTACCAGCTGTGCATGACGCCGACCAACCTCAAGACGCTGGCGCCCAGCCTGACCCTGTCGCCGCTCAAGGGCGTGAAGGCGACGATGGAATATCAGTTCGCCTGGCGCGCCGATGAAAATGATGCGGTCTATCGCGCCAACAAGTCGATCTTCGCCGGCACCCAATCGGTTCCCGGTCACAAGATCGGCGAATCTATCCGCGCACAGATCACTTAGTCGATCACGCCGCGCCTGTCCTTTGTCGGGCGCTACGAGCATCTGGATGCAGGGCCGGTGCTTAGCCGTGCCGGTTATGGCAACAGCGATTATCTGGCCGGCTGGCTGAGCTTCCGTTTCTGAAGGTGGATGGGGTGGTGCGCATGACCTGACGGATAAGATTGGCGAACGCGCATCCGGCCGCCCGGCCCCTTTCCACGCAGATTTGGAACCCACGATCATGATATCCTCCTCCAGTCCGGCGGCACCGCGCCGCCGGCCCCTGTTCAAGAAGATCCTCCTTACCCTCGCCATCCTCCTCCTGGTGCTGGCGATCGCCGCCACCGCCTTCCTATTCCGTCCGATGGCCTCGCCCGCCGGCAAGGCGGCCGCCAATGAACAGCCGGTCGACGTGCTGGTGATCGGCGGCGGCATCATGGGCGTGACGCTGGCCACCTATCTCCAGGAAATGGAGCCGGACTGGCGGATCGACATCTATGAGCGGATGGACAAGGTCGCGCAGGAAAGCTCCAATGGCTGGAACAATGCGGGCACCGGCCATTCGGGCTTTGCCGAGCTGAACTATACGCCGGAGAAGGACGACGGATCGATCGCGACCGAAAAGGCGGTTGATATCGCCGAGCAGTTCGAGATTTCGCGCCAGTTCTGGTCGCATGAGGTCAAGCAGGGTCGCCTGCCCAAGCCGACCGATTTCATCAACGCGACGCCGCATATGAGCTTCGTTTGGGGCGACGATAACATAGCCTATCTGCACAAGCGCCGTGATGCGCTGGTCCAGAACCCGCTTTTCTACGGCATGCAATATTCGCAGGATTCCGCACAGATCCGCCGCTGGGCGCCGCTGGTGATGGAAGGGCGCGACCCGAAGCAGAAGGTGGCGGCGACGTTCATGCCGCTCGGCACCGATGTCAATTTCGGTGTCATCACCACCCAGCTGACCCAGGCGCTGACCCGCAATCCCAATTTCCACCTGCAGCTTGGCCATGAGGTGCGCGGTCTGCACCAGAATACGGACAAGACGTGGAACGTCACCGTCCATGACCTCAAGAAGAACAGCGATGCCGTGGTGAAGGCGAAGTTCGTCTTCATCGGCGCGGGCGGGGCCTCGCTCAAGCTGTTGCAGATGTCGGGCATCCCGGAATCGAAAAATTACGCCGGCTTCCCGGTCGGCGGCCAGTTCCTGGCGTTCGAAGGGCCGGCCGCAACCAGCCGTCATAATGTGAAGGTCTATGGCAAGGCGGAGGCCGGTTCGCCGCCCATGTCGGTGCCGCATCTCGACGCGCGCAAGCTTGACGGCAAGTCGGTGACCCTGTTCGGTCCCTTCGCGCTGCAGAGCACGAAATTCCTGAAAAACGGCTCGCCGCTCGATCTGTTCGCTTCCATCTACAAGAATAATGTCGGCGGCATGATGAAGGTCGGCGCGGAAAATCTGGATCTGGTCCGCTATCTGGCGCAGCAGGCGACGTTGACCGATGCCGAGCGCCAGGCCGAACTGGTCAAATATTATCCCAATGCCAAGCGCTGCGACTGGAAGCTGATCACCGCGGGCCAGCGCGTGCAGGTGATCAAATATGATCCCAAGAAGGGCACGGTGCTGCAGTTCGGGACCGAAATCGTCACCGATAAGGATGCCAGCATCGCCGCACTGCTGGGCGCTTCGCCTGGGGCCTCGACCTCGCCGGCGATCATGCTCGAAGTCATGCGTCGTGCCTTCCCGCAGCAGATGGCGACCAGCTGGAAGCCCAAGGTGGCGGCGATGGTGCCCTCCTATGGGCAGAAGCTCAACGCCAGCCCGGACCTCACCAACCGCATCCGCCGCATGACCAGCCAGACGCTGGGCCTGCCCTATATCGAGGTGCCGGCGAGTCTGAATGGTGCGGCGCCCGATGCCGGCGCCAAGCTGCCGGCCAAGCGCAACCTCAATTCGGAACAGCAGGCGCTGTAACGACCGGACAGGGGAGGGGCTGGCGCGCGATCGCCAGCCTGTTCCCTGTCCCTCAGCCTATCGGCGGGTGATGCCGGCGCCGCCGTCCACCGGGAATACGCCACCGGTGATCCAGGCGGCTTCATCGGACGCGAGGAACAGCACCACGTTCGCCACATCCTCGACTGTGCCGAGCCGGCCGAGCGGATGGCGCAGGATATTGGCGGCCAGCGCGGCGGCCGGATCGGGCTGTCGGTCGAAGGAGGCGCGCAGCATTGCCGTGTCGATCGAGGCCGGGGCGACGCAATTGGCGCGCAGGCCATCGGCCGCGACGTCCAGCGCAACGCCCTTCATGAAGGTTTCGAGGCCGCCCTTCGATGCGGCATAGGCGGCAAGGCTGGGCGCGCCCATGCGGGCATTGATCGAGGAAATGAAGACGAAATTGCCCCGGCCCGCGTCCTGCATGGCGGGGGCGAAGGCCTGGACCAGGCGGACCGCGCCACCGACATTCACGTCATAGATCGCATTGAAGGCTTGCGGTGAGGAGGCGAAGATGTCCGCCTGTTCGGTCGCGGCGCCGGCATGGACGATGATGTCCGGCGGCCCAAGCCGTGCCAGCAGGTCGGCCGCGCCCTGCGCAATGCCGGCGTCGTCCGCCAGGTCGCAGACCCACGCCTCGTCCCCCGCATCGGGGGCGATCCGGTCCATCGCGACGACATGGGCGCCCTCCGCCTTGAAGCGGACGCAAATGGCCGCGCCGATGCCACCGGCGGCACCGGTGACGAGGGCGATCTTACCGGACAGGCGGGGCATATCTTCTCCATTCGTATTTATAAAAGCAACATATCATCTGGTGATGTGCTCGCAATGGCATAATTCTGACAATTCCAGATTGACGTGTTGCTAAATGAGCGATAACTGAAACGGAAACAGGAGAGGAAGGGGTTCCATGAAGGTCAGTGGCGTATATCCGGTTCTGCCCACGCCGTTCGATGCGTCGGGCGCTATCGACGATAGCGGCATGGATGCGATTGTCGATTTCGTCGTCGATTGCGGTGTCGATGGCGCAGTCTTTCCGGGCCTCGCCAGCGAATATGACATGCTCTCGCTCGACGAGCGGATCGGCTTGATCGGCCGGATCTCCGCGCGTATCGATGGCCGCATCGGCTTTATCATCGGCGGGTCCAGCCCGGACGTCGAAGAAAGCCTGGCGCTGATCCGTGCGGGCAAGGCGGCGGGGGCCGCCGGCGCGATGGTAATGACGCCGAGCGCGCTGGCCGGCGACAATGACGCGTTGGCCGATCATTATCGCACGCTCGGCGAGGTCGGCCTGCCGCTGATGCTGCAGAATGCGCCCCGACCGATGGGGGCGGGCCTGAGCGCCGAGGATGTCATCGCCGTGGTCGGCGCCGTCCCCGCCATCCACTGGGTCAAGGAAGAGAATATGCCGTGCGGCCAGCGGATCAGCGCGATCCGCGCCGCCGCGCCCGATCATCTGCTGGGCGTGTTCGGCGGTGCCGGTGGCCGCTACATCACCGACGAACTGGCGCGCGGCGCGATCGGCACCATGCCGGCGGCCGAACTGCCCGAGGCGCATGTCGCGCTGATGGCCGCCCATCTGGCCGGCGACGGCGACGCGGTGCGCACCCATTATGAACGGATGCTGCCGCTGCTGATGATGCAGGCGGTGTTCCGCTGGCGCCTGACCAAGGAAGTCTTGCACCGGCGCGGCCTGATCGCCGACGCCTTCACCCGCGCGCCCGGCCCGGAACTGGACGAGGGCGACCAGCGCGAGCTTGACCGCATCCTCGCGCGGATCGACGATTGGACCGGAATCGGCGTGGTGCAGGGCTGAAGGATATGGGCGCGATGGACGATGTGATCGAGCGGCTGGACGTATTCACCGTCACCATACCCCGCGACGTGCCCTATCTGGGCGCGCTGGGGCCGGGCGAGGAAGTCAACGCGGCCGGCTATATCGTCCGGCGCCGCAATGGCACCATCTATCCGACGGTCGACCGATCGGTGGTGGTGCGCGTCACCAGCCGGTCGGGACTGGTCGGCTGGGGCGAAACCTATGGACTTGTCGCGCCGGGTGCGATCCATGAACTGGTCGACGATGTCATCGCGCCGATCCTGATCGGTCGATCGGCCCATGATGTCGAGGTGATCTGGGAAGATCTTTACGACCTGATGCGGGTGCGCGGCTATCAGGGCGGTTTCTGGCTGGATGCGATGGCGGCGGTCGACATCGCGCTGTGGGATATCCATGCCCGCGCCGCCGGCCTGCCGCTCTGCCGCTTGCTGGGCGGGCAGCGGCGCGAGACCATTCCGGCCTATGTCTCCGGCCTGCCCGAACCGACATTGGAGGCCCGCTGCGCGCTGGCGAAACGCTTCGTCGACCAGGGGTTCGACGCGATCAAGTTTGCCGGTGTCGTCAGCTTTGACGGGATCGAGGCGGAAGCGAAGGCGTTGCGCGCCGCGATCGGCCCGGACGTCAAGCTGATGGTCGACCTGCATTGGATGTATTCGGCGGCCGAGGCGGTGGCGCTTATCCGCCGGCTGGAACCGCACGACCTTTATTTCGCCGAAGCGCCGGTCAAGCCCGAGGATGTGGCGGGGCTGGCCGATGTCGCCGCCCGCGTCGCGACACCGATCGCGGCGGGCGAGGAATGGCGTAGCGTGTTCGATGCCCGCCCCCGGCTGGAAGCGCGGGCAGTGTCGATCGTGCAGCCCGAAATGGGCCATACCGGCATCACCCAGTTCATGCGCATCGCTCGTCTGGCGGAGGCGCATCATGTCCGGGTGATGCCGCATGCGACCATCGGCGTCGGCATCTTCGCGGCGGCCAGCCTGCATGCCGCCGCAGCGGTGCGTGACCTGCCCTATCATGAATATCAGCATTCGATCCTGCCGCGTTCGGCGCAACTGCTTGACGGGCGCCTGTCCTGCACGGCGGGCGCCTTTGCCTTGCCCGAAGGGCCGGGGCTGGGGGTGGCGCCGAACGCGGCCTTCTGGAACCATGTAATGCGGGGGCGGCAATGAAAGATCTGGGCTGGCTAAACGCCATGGTCGGACGTTAGAAACGGCCATGCGCACGAAAATCAACGCCCAGCCCAACCAGAGCCTGATCGACGGGATCACCACGCTTCAGGCGCTCGCTTCCTCGCCCGAGCCGATCGGCTGCCGCGAACTGGCGCGACAGCTGGATTCCGATCCGACCAAGATCAACCGCCTGCTCAAGACGCTGGCCTATCTGGGCATCGCGCGGCAGACCGCAAACCGCAAATATACCGCCGGGCCGGGCATGCATGTGCTGGCGGCGCAGAGCCTGTTTGCGTCCGGCCTGATCCGTCGCGCCCTGCCGGAACTGGAACAACTCCGCCGCTACGGCCATACGGTGGCGATGGGCGTGCTGTGGAACGACAGCGTCTCCTATCTCTTCCACGCTCCACCGGGGATCGAAGCGTCGCGGGGCCTGGGGCGCATCGGCCTGTTGCCCGCGACGACCAGCGGCATCGGCATCGCCCTGCTCGCGGAACTGGAGGATGTGGATGTGCGCGAGCTGTATGAAGGGCGCGACATTCCGATGTTCCCGGACGGCATCGACAGCCTGCTCGCCAAGCTGAGCGAGGTTCGTGCGCTGGGCTATGCGCGCGTCCATGTGGCGGATGAGCGCGACCATCATATCGTGTCCGTGTCGATGGGCGATCCGGTCCATGCCGGCATTGCCATGTCGGGCTGGATTCCCGAGGGAGCGACGGCACCGCTGGTCGAGGCCCTGCGCGAGGCTGCGCAGCGCATCGGGGAGTAATTG
>JAESGL010000140.1_pt1 | contig 92811 bp, 77 predicted proteins | sample 9269711 | NCBI WGS metagenome assembly JAESGL01 (sample SAMN14515918, study PRJNA621676) | algae metagenome | isolation source: Kastovskya adunca ATA6-11-RM4 and co-occurring heterotrophs from soil and... | place: Chile: Atacama Desert | collected 2011-06-27 | reverse complement strand
GTTTAAGAACCTGAAAAGCAATGGTTTTGAACTCGAAGAACTGCATGTACAGAAAGAATACAAGGTGCAGATGATGATGGCTGCCCTGGTGTTGGCTTATACCTTAGCTGTTGTCAAAGGGCTCAAGCAGTTCAAAAGGAAGATTGCCATCAAAAAACATGGCTGCCCAGAAATAAGCGTGTTTCGCTATGGGCTGGACCTCTGGCAGAATCATCTGCAGAACTTTGCACTTTTCCTAGCTCATCTTCTGGAATGCTTCAGGCGAGGCTTAAACAACAAAAATTCATCATTAATAAAAAATGTACCGTAGTATACTGTTCTGCATAATAAAGCACATCTCTTCAACACAACTTGATCTTAACTACTGCTATTATTAAATTTAAGGCTAGCTTTGTGAAATCTTAAGTAAGATAAAAAATACCGATACACCAAAGAGAGTATGTTTTGGTATTTTCCGATTTATCAAAGAGATTTCGAGAGTTACAAAATATTTATTTTCTCACAGAATTTAACCTAAAGAGTACTTTTTGGTAACCATCCTTTTGGTCTGAAGTACTCATCCAATAGCTAAATCTTTTATGAAAGGTAAAACAAGTATAACTTATCTTGCTTATGGTCCTCATGCATTACACAGACAAGTTATATTTTCTATTTTGACTTTGTATTATTATACAAAAAGAGATATAAAAAACTTTGAACTTATTATTTATACTGATAATAAAGAAATTTTTGAAGAGCATCTTAGAGGCATTAGAATATCCTACAAAATTCTAAGTCCTAAGTTCATAAAGTCATCCATTAAGTACAACTTTCATCATAGATTGAAAGCTGTTATAATTAGAGATTGCGCTCTAGAATATAAAAATAAATTATTATATATTGATGGCGATACCTATTTTTTGAAATCTCCAACAACCCTTATCAATCAACTATCTCCTTCTACTTCATTGCTACATAAGCTGGAATACACATTACAAGAAACTGGCACAGGATATGACTACACAAGACTTAAAGCAAAAAAATTAGCTATTAATTATACATTCCAAATTGGAAATGTCATATCAAAAATAAATGAAGATGCTCAAATGTGGAATACTGGTGTAGTAGGTATAAGTAAAGAAAATTTACACTTATTGGATGAAATCCTTGACTTGACTGATCAAATCAATGAAAAAGTTTATTTCATACTTGCCGAACAATTTTCATTTTCCTATATTTTACAGAACAACACTAAAATAGAATCGGCTGATACCGTTATTTATCATTATTGGACGCAAAGCAAAAAAGATATTTTTAATTATCACATTAAGTTACTTTTAAAAATTAATAAAGCTCTTAGCCTTGAAGAAAAAGCAGCGCTAGCGGTAGCTTTAACTAAAGAACATGAAAGAAATCGGCTACCTCTACCTGATAAAACATTATACGAAAAGGTTAACGCTCACATTTCGAAAGCAAAAAAATTTCCAAAAAAGCTAATGTGGTATGTTTATGATGTTTTAAACCATAGAAGACTTTGAAATAGTCATGGCGTCCCTATCGTGTTGAAAGCATAAACGTATATATATCTTTATATTTCTCTACACCTTTACTCAAAGCATAAATTTCAGCTGATCTGGCTCTAACTTCTAGTCCCTGATACGCTACTGCTAAAAGCTGATTTGCTGCTACCTGATATTGCGTCTTTGTAAATTCCTTCAAAAGCACCCCTCCATTTGTCTTTTGTAGGATGTTATCGGAATCTCCAACACCTGCATTGGTTACAATGGGTTTACCCATAGCCAATAACTCACCCTGTTTGGTCGGGGAAGATGCCTGTTTGCTATAGCTGGGTCTTATGAAGAAGACTGCTGCCTGTGCAGCAGCAATATAGGCTGGAACTTCCCTATAGGCTGCCGATACAATACGAAGATCTTCTCTTAACACCTGTTGTTGTTCAGCTGCTTTTAGAATGTACTCTTTAGAATCAGGGGAAATAAATAGGAACTTTGCCTTGGGTTGGCTCATTTTCAAAGTACGATAAAACTGCAGCATTTCTTCCAGCATATACCATGTGCCTATAGAGCCTACATAACAGAGTACATAGTCTTCTGGCTGCAGCTGTAACCGCTCCCTGATTATCTGTACTTCCTGGATATTGATTTTATCAGGATTGAAGTGATCCATATCGGCACAGCACGGAATCACGGTTATTTCCGGGAGTGGCTTAAGATCTGACCGGTCCAATAATATTTCTTTCGCCTTATGGGTAAGGGTGATAACAGCGGCAGCCTTTTTGTACAGCTCAACTTCTTTCCTTTTGAAGTAGGTGTAAATGGTCCTGAAGACCGGATTTCCCAAATTCCAAATCCCTCCTTCTACCCTTTCTTCGGGCCAGAAACCGCGAATATCAAAAAGATAGGGGATGTTCAATTTGTTTTTTAACCCAAGCGCAACCAGTGCCGGCGGGTAGCTGCGGGCATGTACCAGCTGAAACTTAAATTTAGCATGAAGTGCCTCTGCCTTTTTTCTCATGCTGTACAAATCGTACAGGGTTGAAAGCACCGGCGGAGATTTGTGATACTCCAAAGGGTGCCAGCTGATTCCTTTTTCCTTGCAGAGATCCATAATCTTTTCTCCCAGCAACTCACGGCGATCCTTTTTTTCAAAGGAGATGATGTGGATGTTATATCCTGCCTCACTAAGTCCTGCTAAATAAGGGAGTACCTGCGATTGCCCCAGGGGATCCGTCAGACCGTCGTAGGATAGGAATAAAGTAGAAACAGCTTGTGCCATTGACCAGGAAAGAAGAAATTATCTACTAGTTTATGATTTATGTTTATCCAGCCAAAGGTGCAGTTGCAGCAAGGCCCATAACCTGTTGTACAAATAATCTTCTCCCTTGAAATACCTGTCCATCAGCCCTGCCACATAATCTGGGTTGACGATGCCATGCCGCTCCAGGTTTTCCCGCCGAAGCGTATTCATCAACAGGGGCTTTAGCTCATTTTTCAGCCATTTTACAAGGGGGATGCTAAAGCCCCATTTCGGACGGTCAAAATAAGATTTCGGCACATACTGATAGAGTACCTGTTTTAACAGGTATTTAGCGCCCTCGGGATGCATTTTCAGCTGTGGTGCCACATTCAGGGCAAACTCCACTACCTCGTAGTCAAGCAGGGGAACCCGGCACTCCAGCCCCCACTTCATGGAAGCCCTGTCAACCTTTACCAGCAGATCATCGGGCAGGTAATACTTCAGGTCAAATAAAGCCTGCTGTTCTGCAGGCGCTAAAGCACGTGCGGGGGCAGATAACATTCCTTTATAAGTATAGAAACCACCGCCAGCATTTTTAAGCAGCGACTGTTCCAACTCTTCATTGCTGAATAAATACTGTTCCTGTGAGAAAATATGGTCTCTAACAGCCTCTCCTGCCGGAAACCGGAACAAAGCGGCAGCGCGCTTAAGCCTGTTGGCCGGAGCGTGGTGCAATAGGGGATAGATCAGATATTTAGAAGCCCTTAGCCAGGGCTTATGGAGCCGCTCCGCCCAGTTGTACATGCCATAACCCATAAACAGCTCATCCCCTCCGTCTCCGGTTAGTATCATCTTTACATGCTGGCTGGCGATTTTAGAGACCAGCATGGTGGGGATTGCAGAAGAATCAGCAAAGGGTTCATCATAAGAAGGTAGTATGTCTTCTACAAGCGCCACCGCTTCTTTTTCAGAGAGGAGGTACTCATGATGGTTCGTACCTAAATGGTTGGCAACTGCTTTGGCATAACTGCTCTCATTGAAAGCAGACTCACTGAAACCAATAGAAAAGGTATTCAACCTTTCTGGAGCCAACTTTGATGCAACGGCTGTTATCAGGCTGCTATCGATACCCCCACTCAGAAAGGTTCCATAAGGCACATCGCTGATCAGTCGTTTAGCAACTGAATCCTTCAGCTTTTCATGCAGCTGTGCCACTGCCTGCTGTTCATTGCTAAAGGTTTCTGCTGTAATCTTTTTCTCCGGATCCCAGAACTGCTCAAACACTACCCTTTCCCCTGCCCGCAATAGCGCATAGCTCCCCTGGGGGAATTTTTTTATTTCCTGGTAAATACTATCCGGGGCAGGGATATACCCCAGGTGCAGAAAAGAGAGTACAGCACTATAGTTTAGGCCAATCCTGCCCTTGATGTCAGGCATAGACTCCAGTGCCTTCAACTCAGAGGCAAAGGCAAAAAGAGAGCTATCCTGGTAATAGTATATTGGTTTGATGCCAATGCGGTCACGGCAAAGGAACAGCGTCTTTTCCTCCTGATCATAAATCGCAATGCTGAACATGCCGTTTAGCCTGTTGACAAAAGAGGGCCCCCACTGTGCATACGCTTCCAGGATCACCTCCGTATCAGAAGTGGTTCTTAAAGAAACCTGTAGTTCCTTTGCAATTTCCCTGAAGTTGTAAACTTCTCCATTGAAGATAATTACATAACGCCCATTGGCGCTGGTCATGGGCTGGTTGGCAGCCTCCGATAGATCCAGGATACTTAATCTTCTATGGCCTAAACCGAGCCTGGCATCCTCTGTGAAATAAAGGCCATCTGCATCGGGACCCCGGTGGGCTAAACACTTGAGTGCCTGCCGAAGAGAAGACTGCTCAATTTGATTAGCAGAGATATAGCCCACTATTCCGCACATACCTATTCAACCTCTGATTAGATTAACAATGTAACAGTTCAATAAAAAACAAGAAACTTATAACAGGCTCACTAGAAAGGTATTTAGCTGCATATAACTTCACAGATCAACCACTCATGAATGAATTCGCAATTCCCAAGGCTACAACTTCAAAAGGAAAACCAACAATCACAAAACAATATATTAATTGGTATCAACCATCTTCTTAATATTCCACGACTCCAGTATTTTTTCCAGGCCTTTCCGCAGCGGAAGCAGATCTCGCTCTAACAACTGCTTCATTTTAGAAATATCTGGCTGCCTCCTGGTCATATCACCTTCTGGCAGTGCAGGTAAGTGAACAATTTTAGATGAAGAACCTGTTACTGAAATCACCAAAGAAGCTAATTCTGCAACTGTTAAGACTCTATCATTTCCGATGTTCAGCACATCATTTATGGTACTCTCGTCTTGCAGCGCGGCAACTGTTGTATCCAGATTATCATCAATGTAACAAAAGGTTCTGCTTTGGCTTCCATCTCCATAGATTGTTATGTCCTGGTTATGCAAGGCAGCTTTCAGAAATCTGGAAATTACAAAATCATCGCTCTGTTTAGGCCCATAGGTATTAAAAAAGCGAAAGATGGTATACCCCAGCCCATACTCCTGATAATAGGATCTGCAGAAAGCCTCACCCACATTCTTCACCACGGCATAAGGCAAGCGTGAATTAAGGGGTGTGCTGTACTCATGCTGCGGCAAATGTACAGGCTCACCGTATACCTCTGAAGACGATGCATAAAACACCCGTTTCACGCCTGTATTTTTGCACAAGTCCAATACTATTTTGATGCCTTCGATGTCATTAAGCACCATCACCGGATTATTAAGGGTACGCTGCACCCCCACTACAGCTGCATAATGGAATACATAATCAAAACGATAGGCTGTCATAATGGTCGACATATCCCTATGATTGTTTGCATCTGCCTTGATGAAAGTGCAGTTTTCATGTTCTGGAATGTTTTGCTGACGCCCCGTTAACATATTATCTACAAGTACCACCTTGTGACCAATGGATAGCAGTCTTTCTGCTAAACAGCTCGGAATAAATCCTGCTCCCCCAGTTATTAATGTTAATGTCATGTCCAATGCTTTGTTAGCAGATGTTTGATAATCGCCAAACCACGTTTCTGTAAAAGTACTGAATGATGGTGTTTTAGAGACAGGTTCAAATATTTAATTGCTTCTTTGTATTTTCCTGGAGTGGCAGCGGCATGCAGCGCCACCAGAGAATAAGATTCTGCTTTTATCTTATCGATCTGTGATTTTGTTAATCGGATATTTTCAGGATCCGTAACTTTTGTAATCAGTGCATCTATACGGGCAATTACCCGATCCAGGCTTTGGACAATCATGCTACGCCCCTCGTGGTTGATGATGCTGCTGGTAATAACCGGCACACTATGAAATGGATAGTTTGCTGCCAAGCGCATCCATAACTCCCAGTCTTCTGAACCTGATAAAATGCGGACTTCGCTGAACTTGTGTCTGTTGGCAACATCTTTTCTAATAAACACCCCATTGCAGCTTAGTACATTTTGTCTGAACAAGTCCGTATTAACCTGGCCTCCCAGCGGGCATTTAGCAAATATATTGCCTTTGGTATCCACCCATTGATAAGACAGATGAAAGACTTCGGGGTTCTGAAGTGAGTATACTGCCTTTGTGGCCTCATTTATGTGATTAGGCAGTGCCAGATCATCAGAATCAAAAAAGTTTACATAGTCTCCTTTGGCTACAGTAACACCATAATTCCTGGCCGCACCCCTTTCTGCATTATTTTTCCGATAGTAGGTAACTCTGGCGTCTTTTGTATAGGGTTCTACCACCGCCTCTGTGTTGTCAGTGCTTCCATCATCTACAATAATTATCTCATAATTATCAGCCGTTTGCTGCTGTAGAGATCTTAGGGTATCAGGTATAAGTGCTGCACGGTTGTAGGTAGGGACAATAATGGAAAAGAAAGGGATCTTCTGGTTCATCTAGAATCTAGAATAATAACCCTTGCAAGTTAAGCATCATTTCTTAAGAGAAAAAAACTTTTTGTTTAGGCGGTCAGAAAGCAAGCTTCATCTATCATGATAAAACTCTCATAATATTTAATATATATTATTATCTCGTAGCAACTATATCATAATGACAGCCTAAAAAATGAGATTCTAAGTCTATTTCTGAATTCGTATCTGCCCTGATAAACCTATTATAACCAAAATCAACCAATAATTGAAGTAGCTCTTTAGCACTTCGGTTATTCGCCTTTAAATTGTCATCATCCAATTCTATGAATAGCAATGGGTAGTACCTCTTAATCACACTTTCTCCACCTTTCAAAGCAGCGTACTCATAACCTTCTACATCAACTTTGATAAAATCAATACGCTCAATGCCTTTCGAAGCAACATATTTATCAAGAGTGGTAATTTTAACCGTTTTGTTACCAGGCGAATGTACAGAAGGATTATATGAGATTCTGTTCCCCCCGCTATTCGTCGTGCAGTCCTGATACATCTGAACTTCGCTTTCTACTTCTCCGACCCCCATATTTTCCACAACGACATTCCTGATATCTGAATTCAGCTGCAGATTATTGATAAACTGTACATAAGTGTCGGGATAGGGTTCAAAGGCAATGACTTTAAAATCTTTATAGGATAACGATCTGTTTTTGCTAATAGCAAGGCTGGTTTGACCAATATTCCCTCCAACATCTATGATCATCCTTGAATCTCCCAGGTACTTCAGCAGTTCCAGGCTATTATCCTTTTCCGACATAAAATAAATTAGCCAAGCCTGATAGTCACTAATATCCAGGCTATACATAATCCCATTTCTTTTGAAAGTCCGTACAGAATGCTTGCGGTACAGATCGTTTCCTGCAATCAGCTTATTCACAACATTCGGAAAAGCACCTGTCTTAAGTAACGCAATGAATACGGTTTCAGATAATCTATTCGTAAAGAGCAGTTTTCGTAAAGCATTAAAATTCATGAGATGATAAAGATTATACCCAAATTATGAGGAGTTCATGATGCAAATAAAAGAATATAGTAGCTAATACTCCCTCTGATACTGTCAGTCATCTGATACTGTCAGTCAAAAGTTTTTTGCCTTTTTAAATTTATGCCAATCATTAACCAGAAAAATCAGCAACACATTTTAGCTATAGTTAATTGCCTTACCCAAAGCATATCCAGTACTCATCCTATACAGAAACCCATAGATATTATTTAATGAAATATTAAAACTATTAGTGTTTATAAAGTGTAATCAGATCTTTGATCATCCTTTCCAATGCAAAACCAGGAGTAACCGAGAGCTGCCCGTTTTCAACTAGCTTTCTTCGAAGGGAAGCTTTCTGCAGCAGCATTTTTATACCACCCGCAATTGCTTTTTCATCCTTGTACGGAACAACTAGTGCATTCTTTTTATCCTTGATAAACTCCCCAGCAACGCCCGAAAGAGTAAACACTGATGGTACACCAGCTGCAAGTGCCTCTACATAGGTTTGACCAAAAGCTTCCGAGTGCTCATCCACAGGTGTATGAACGTAAACATCAAACAGTTTATATAGTGCCGGTATATCATGCTCAAAGAGTATTTCAGTATAAGAATGCGGTGGAAGCTGTGCAAGCAACACCTTTATTTCAGATGCATAATCTCCTCTAGCATTTGCCAGGATGAGGTGTGCATTGGGGTATTCCTTGAGAACACTACTAAAGCCCCTCACGATATATTGAATTCCCTTTAAATAGGTATAACGGGATACTACTCCAATCTTAGGGCCGGCCTCTGCTGGAATATTATTTCTTACAATAACTGCTTTAATTTGTTCTGCTTGTACTTCTGAAAACAATGCGAGATCAAACCCATGATGCAGCAGCACCACCTTCTTTGCACTAACTTCCTCTTTTTCAACAAGAACCTGCTCCACAACTTTACTAATGGCAACAATTCGGGTTGCCAGCGAATTAAGCAGTCGGTCGTAATAAACTGCCCGAGGAAAATAAACGTGGTGATACGTGGAGTGGTGGCGGGTATATATTCTTTTTGGCACACCTGCCAATCTAGCAGCAATAAGACCTGCCACACTAGCATCAAATAGATGTGTATGAACGATTGCAGTCCTTTCCCTTTTAAAATAGCGATAAAGGTTAAAAATTACCCGCATTAATTGTTTTTTTCCCTCATAGGGAATCCAGGTGACCGGATAATTCTTTTCTACCAGATAGCGATAAAGAGTACTCTCCTGGGCATTCAGCAATATAAAGTGTACATCGAAATTGGTACGCAGTTCTTTTGAATCAGCGATCCATTCAAAAGCGAGCGCTTTATCTATATCTGAAACTATATAAACTAACTTCTTTTTGATCAAGCTATTTTAAATTTGATTGATACCCTTTACATGAGCATGTTTTAGATAAAGGTCTACTCCTTGAATTTTATGTAAATCTTTTTGGAGAGCTAGTACTAAACTTCACACCTGTTACTTCTGTAGTACCCTTCAAACGATGCAGTTCCCAGCAATAGGTTTAACACCTTAAAATATAGTGGATCAAAGCCAGGTTGATTTGGAATTGCCTGTAGCAGTTTTAATAAAACTGGCTTCCCCACGCTCAATAACCTATAGGCCTTTTTCTTGGTAAACCCATAAGTGAGTCCTGTATTACTATATCCTACCTGTACTGCAACTTTTCTGGTTTCCCCTCCTCTCTTTTTTCTGGCAAGCCAGGCTTCAACATTCATCCTATCTGCCTCATTATGATAAACTGTGGATAAAGGATATACATAGGGTTGAACACCATGCTGAAGTAAACGAACACCAAAATCATGGTCTTCGAAACCAGCGTGGGGAAAATTTTCATTGTATCCGCCTGCTTTCCAAAAATCTCTTTTTCTGATAGAAAGGTATTGACTTGTAATTCCATTGACGGGGAACAGTTTTTCATCACTCCAATTCATCCCGTTACACCAGCCTTTCAAACTGGCAAACCCAAAGTGGTGCAGGTATCTGCCAAATTGTGTGGCCTTGATTTCCTGGTCCAGGGCGACAGGATATACCCAATTTAAGATAATGCAGCAGTCAGTTTGGTTATGATGAAGTGAGAGAGTCGTTAGTAAGTTATCCTCACTGATCCACATATCATCATCTAAAAAGAGCAGCAAATCTGCCTGGGCTTTTTTTGCACCTAAATTACGCGCAGAGGCCACGCCGCTCTTGGGATTGTTAATCATCCTTACCTTCCCCGTATAAGCGGACGGTATATCCACACTATTTGTTTTAGAATCATTTACAACAATAATCTCTGCATTCAAACTTTGAATAGCCTTGAAGGCCAGAGACAAACTTTTATCCAAGATCGAATGCCTGTCTTTTGTCGGAATGATAATGCTTAAATCCATGTTACTTCCTGAAACACCTCATCACATCTAATTTCTTAGTGATGTATATAATTTGTATGGACAATCTGAATAGTATCAAACACGAAGATATCCCTTTATAAGGTTAGTTAACTTATTAAAGCGGGAATTCCATATAGAATTTGCTTTCTCCAACTGCCCAGATGATATAGGAAGTCTAAAGTCTGATGTATTCATCGACATCATATCCTCTATGGAGGACACATTTTGTTTCAATTCCAGAGCAGGCCAGGTTGCCGGACGCAAATGATGAAAGTTTTTATACAGGGTATAGTTATGTGCATTCGCCTCTTTCCATTTTTGGAAATAAGCTTCTACATCGAAATCCTTCGCATGTCCCCAGTTATTCAATTTTTCCCATATCTCCGATTCACTTCGAGCCCAGGATTGATGCAGTATGGGAAAGCTTGTTAATACATCAAAATTTCCATTTCTCCTGCCATATTCATAGTTAGGATACTGAGTAGCAATAGCAAAATATTCTATCTCCCTGAAAGCTGTAGGTTTAATCCATAGCATCCCTTCTGGTATCTGCTTGTACAGATTAATCATTGGACAGCATATGTTTACCTTACGCCTGGACTTAAACCTGTTTAGAAAATCTGTAAAAGCCTTAAAATCTACAAAATACTCGTCAGCATCCAACTGCACATGCCATCCTCCCTCCCCCAAAATTTTAGCTATTTTATTACGTTGGGCTACTTCATTTTGCATGGGCAGTAAATCAGGGTTATAAAACTCATCTTCATATATCCTGATTTTGTCTGATGTGTCTATTTCACGGATCATTTTATTGAATCCCCATTCATCCCATGAAAATGCCTCACCAGTCCAACTTTGCCTGTTCTTATCTATGGACAAACAGATGATATCGGCATGCTCATAGATTTGAGGTATGGAATACCGCAACATATCCCAATCATAAGCAATGCAGTAACCAACTTTTATTATCATTGGATCTTAATTAGCCTTTTGGTATGGTACAAAATGTCTTTTATAAAATCTACCTCAAACGGATCTTTGAACCAAGCTCTTATAGAATACCTATAAGCTTTCAAGAAATTATCCTTATTAAAAGCCTGTATAGCGTTATCCCTTACCATCAGCACATGATTATCAAGTATATTGGGCAGTAATTGTGTCCAAGTCTGCACCTCGGCTATCCTTGTATCCAAAGGAAACTTCAGCCAGGCAGGAGAGATTTTATCTTTCAGGAATAAATCAATGATTTGCTTTTTAACCCTATACCAGTAGTGATAAATAACCTCATTACAAGGAATTACTTCTATGTTTTCTTGCAATATGATTGAAAATGCATACTGCTCACACGCATGATTTTGAGTAGGTGGATAAAATTGATCTGTTAAAGTATATACATCAGGTATGAACCGCCTATGAGTAGGGTGAAGCATCATTACTCCAGCATTCCACGAAACATGCCGGGGTTTTACTTGCAAAGTAGTACCATCAGTGAGACTAAAAGATTTACTTTCTATCAATGATACAAATGCTCTAAAAGTCTTACCTGCTGGTAATGGAAGGTCGCGTAAGCTTTCAAATTCATGTTCCAAGAGGTGCATATAACATTTTGATGAAGACACCTGCCTAACTAAAAAAGATGGGTCGGCTATAAAAAAAGTATCAGAATCTGCATATAGCATGTTACCATCAATCATTCCAAAAGCCTCCTCAATCAAGGCAATTTTCATTCTGTGAAGAAAATCAATTTTGCCACGCATCTGCCGTATTTTATCAGAGCTCAGCAGAACATACTCAACAGGCAGGTTTTGTAAAAAACATTGAAAGTAATTTGGTTTATCGGTAAAAAGTATCACCCTGGTTTCATTGGGGGAACTGCTACAATAGGCATAGAAGCTTAGAATAGTGAAGACAGCCCGCTTATATTCATTCTCTTTCCCGAAGGATTGAACAACTAAATTTGTCATATAAAATCTATAATAAAAACGGCTGTACACCTTTTATCGCTTTCCATACCCTTTGAACAACCGGAGCATCAAAATACATTTCTACAATTCTAAGCTTAAGGTACTGTGGTATTTTAGAGAACTTAAAATCAACAATCTTTGACTTTTCTGCTGCTGGAGACTTTCTCAGATATATAAAATAATGTCTTCGGAATCTATTTTTACAAAGCATATGCCATGGTCTCTGTAGAGTAAAATGCAGTATTACTTTACCTATGATCAGTTGTTCTAGAGCCTTTTGACTTATCCCTTCAGGAATTTGGGAGTACATGAAATTGTACTTAATATTTAATTTCTTCCAATTGTTTAAGAGTACTGCATTGAGCGCATCCTGATCAACAAACTTTATTTTCTCAGGAAAAGTCTGTAAAAATTCGAATGCCTGTTCTGAAATTTTCTGCTCATTCCATCGCTCTAAATCTATAAGTAAAACACCGGAATTGAAGTAATCTCCTTCATGATAGATACCTAATTGAGGGGCTGTTTTTACCCAATTGTCATATACAGCAGCAACAGGATAATGCTCCATATTAACGCAATAAAATTCAGCCAAGTCACCTAATACCAATGTATCTGTATCCAGGTAAAGTAACCTTTTTACAGATTTGGGTACTAAGAGTGGAAAATATAATCGATAATAGACCGCAGAGGTCCAATTATCAGTTACAATAAACTTTTTAACAACATCTTCTTCAATATTATAAAAATGTATTGTTCCTCCATTTTTGTTAACATATGTAGAAACTCTCTTTCTTTCTGATTCAGAAAGGCCTGATACTATAGCATGTACTATTATAATGCTATTTCTCATATTAATGAATACAGATGCTATCAGTGCATAAAAGGGATTCAAATAATTCTGATCAAAAGCAATAGCAAGATGTATATCAGCTTTATGCAACATTTATGCATTCTATTTTGAATACTAATTGAAAATCATCAATAATCCTAAAGTCTTACCTATCTATAAACATACGTTCTTTACCAAGTATCCCTAATTTTTAATTAGCATTCATTCGAGCCACTTCAGCTCTTACTTTATTGGAATTAGGAAACGAACCAGATATTTTAAATGCAGTATTTGTCTGAAATTTAGATATTTCAACATTTTAAGATAGTCACTCCAATAACTCCCTTCCCAAGGAGACTTGTTTAACATACCACGTGCAAATTCTTCAACAAGCATTTTTTTAGCATATTGCTTCTTAAAACTGATTTCTTTGGCGAACTTATATTGAGTGTGCTCATTAAAATGCTTTAGGAGAACAATTAAGGCATTATAGCCTGGCTCATATAAAATGTTTTGTGAAGCTCCCAAATTGTGTCTCCTATAATTTGCCATTATTTCATTGATAAAATATAGATTACCTTCAAGAGAACATAACAGTTGAAGCATTAGATCTCCCGGCTTTATTTCATTTACCCAATCTGGAAAAATAATAGCTTCCTTTTTTATCATTAAAGAACATGTAGATATTAACCACTTGTCCAATTTTAGAAGATCTGCAGTTGTGAATTCAGCTTTAACTTTCTCTTCACTTGTCGTACCAAGAATTTTAGAACCATCAGTATTTATTATATTAACTCTGTGAAAACATAAGGATGCTGTTGGATTAAATTCCATCAAATCATATTGCTTTTGAAGCTTTAAAGGATCAGTCCAAAAATCATCTCCTTCACATATTGCAATATATTTTCCTCGTGCTACTTTTATATTCTCTACTAAGTTAAATCTTCCGGTTGGGGAACCATCAATATAGATAACATCCTTCCTTGATCTTAAAAATAATCTAATCTTATCTGGATATCGCTCTGCGTATTCTTTGCAAACTTCTCTAGTACCATCAGTAGACTCGTCCTCTCCAACAATTATCTCAAACTGAAATTTCGTCTGCTGTATAAGAATGCCATTAAGGCACTCCCTAATAAAGTTCATATGCTGATATGTCTGTACACATATAGAAACCAGTGGCTCTATCTTATTAACTGTTTTATCCGTTCCTAAATATTCCATTTGTAATATTTTTCAAGTACCGCATAATCAGGATCTTTGGGAATCTGTTGTGCTATTTTTGGATTTAGATCATCCTTCCATGCATGATTTTCCTGTTGTGCTCTGAGCACGCCGTATGGATCATCAGAAGTTGTTTACTTGCTTGACCGAATAAAATTTTCCATTTGCCTATTCCAGGTAATCCCTGTAAAATTGAATACATCTTTAACACTTAATTCAGTTGCGGTATCAAGATCTGCATACTTTATAAGATAAAACTATTTAGGTTACAGCTGAGAGAGCTTTTGACACAGAAATACTAGCTCTTTCCACTTTTCATATCCATTATACTCCTCCGGCCGTTCTAAATTTTTTTGACGCGAAAAGCCATACCTCTTCTTACTTCCAGTCTATTTTGAATTCTTTTAATGCTTTCAACCAAAAATTAATCATCACACATAGATGTCTCACAATGCCAATGACCTTTGTTGAAGAATAATTCAGCAATGCTTCTATTACGTACTCGACCTTTCTGCCAGTGCTGCTTCTATATAGCTACGCTTCTATTCTATAACATAATGAGTAAAATTAGCTACAAACTGTCTGCCGTAGATTTTATAGCAGTAGTTCTGCTTTCCATAGTGTGAATGGCCATTTTCTTTATCTTGGCAGACAGGCAAGTGGAGCAGTGCATTATAGGTTTAAGGGTAGTTCTTTAAAGCAAATGCAAGGTCCTCTTGCTTTTATCCCGATACCTGTCACAGCATTACATCTGATACACTACCAAATAATCAAATCTTGTTCACCTGTCATTTAAATATTTTACGATGTCATTTATTGTGTTAAGTTCCCCCATATCATCGTCTGGGATTGATAATCCATACTGATCTTCTATCACCATAAATATGGATGATTTATCTAATGAATCAATTCCATAATCATGCAATTGAGCTTCATCAGGAAGTGTATTGATATCTACTCTTCCACCTATCTCTGAACTTATAATTTTTTTTATCTCTGTAGAAGTTGCCATTTCTTTTTATTTAACTTTTGTTAATACTGTTGAAGCGTAAGAAAGACCTACACCAAATCCACTTATCAGAATATTTTTTATTTGATCTTTATACAAATAATTCTGTAAGATTATAGGAATAGAAGCACTAACCGTATTACCATACATAGAAGCCTCAAAAGGCATCTTACCCTCTTCCACACCTAATTTTCTTGCCAAAGTATCTACAATAAACTTACTTCCTTGATGTACAATGAACAAATCGATGTTTTTTTGGGATAGGCCATTCTTTAAGATAACTTTTTCCAAATCCTTTGGAAGGTTTCTAGCCGCAAAGTCAAAAATACCCCGACCATTCATATACAAAATCCCATCTTTACAAGTTAGATAATCAGAATGAGATCCAATTGTTCCAAAGCTGAATTTACCACTCTCCCAAACTGGATGATGGCTTATAAGTGCTACAGCAGCACCATCGCCAAACAACAAGCGAGTATTTTTATCATCATTGTCAATAATTTTTGAATATGGATCCGCTGTGAATAGCAATGCGTTCCTTAATGAATTTTCTTTCAGAAAAGACTGAACTACAGACAGACCATACACAAAACCTGAACAACCTAAAGATATATCAAAACAAGCACAGGATTGGGGTAACCCAAGTTTTCCATGTACCAATGCTGAAACATGAGGTATGTTGTAATCTGGATTTTGTGTTACAACAACTATAAGATCTATCTCCTGAAGATTTACTATACACCTGTTCTCAAGATCTTTGAAAGCACCTAGGCACATATCAGAAGCATTTTCTTCACTGCTAACCCTGCCAACTCGTTCTACTCCAATCTTTTCCTGAATGAAGTAATCATCAATTCCAAACCGTTCTTTCAAATCATAGTTTGATTCAAACGTCTCTGGAAGCCAAATACCTATATTTTCTATTCCTATCATACCAGTGAAAAATAAATACTCCCAATTGATTTATCATTTATGAGAATTTCAGTCTGGGTTAACTTAAAACTTAAATTTTTAATCAATCGAAGGCTGATATGATTGGGGTGATCAAGCCATGGATTCAAATTATTCAACCTCACTCTTGCAAAATACCACTTACCTGATTTCTCTGGGTATAAAGCTAGAAGTAGTCCCTTATTTAATGCTACAATATTTTCGATAAATGTATAATCATTGTACGCAACTAATTCAATAGTCTTCTCATTGATATTTATGTTAGCGGCTGCGATTGTCTTATCCTCATCATATTCATACCTACAGATAACTGCTTGTTCATTTTCTACCAAGGCTATTTTAGTTTCGATATTTTTAGCCTTAACAAAAAAGTAAACAGCAGCATGTTTATCTTTAGGCAAATCGCTATTGATATAAACAGTCAAATTATTCCGAACAATATTATGAATACTCATTTCTATCACAGATTGAGAATTCAAAACATTCATTCCTAATAAGTCAGATACAGCATTAAAAATATCTGTACCATGTACATAGCTTCTATCACCCTTAAAGCAAAACTGAAGATGCTGTATCATAAAAGCCTATATCTTTTTTATTCTTGAATAATTCTTCAATTGTTTTATATGATCTAATGCAAAATTACCAGAAACGACTGTTTCGCCAGGAATATTATTTACTACTACAGAACCAATTAATATTTTAGCTTTCTCACCAATAAATAAAGCATCAGCAATAGTAACAGATGGTCCAATCCAAACCTGATTTGCTATAGTTACATTACCTGAAATCTGGGCACTTCCTGCAATCATACAATTATCACCAATAACACACCCATGACCAATATTAACTCGTACACTTATTTTACTCTTACTCCCTAGCTTAGTGAAAAAAAAATTGTAAGGTCTTTGTATGATAGACATGTCTAATATCTCAACCTGCTGACCAATTTCCACACCACCAGCATACAAAACTTTCACCAGTTCATTATTTGCATGGAAATTCTGCATACCTTTTGCGCCTAATATAACTCTATTCCCGATATAGCTACCTTTTCTGATTATTGTGTTGGGCTCAATTATTACATCTTTTTCAATCACAACATCATCCTCTACAATTACATTTCCTTTTATTTCAACGCTGGAATGAATAGTTGCTGATGAACTAATGTAAGATTCCTCCACCAAAAATGATTTTCTTTCTAAGACCAGATAGTTATGTATATTATAGTATAGCACTTGTGGATTCTCAGCAACCAAAACTCCTTTATTTGCAGGAACCTTATATGCATTATCTTTAGTAGTGATTATGCAACTGACTGCTATATTTTCGACTGCTAATTGAAGATATTTACCACCAAATGCATAACACAAAGTTCCTGGAGTATCTGATCCAGGATGAAGTGTGTACTTAAACTCTCCATCTCTATACACCTCGCACTCAAACCTTATCTCTATTTCTGATAGTTGCATGCCCATTAAATTTATTAAACTTTTAAGTGCAAGAGATACATTATTTGAAAATAATAAAGACTAGCAAGATAGCAGGATAACTGAAACAGCATCTATGTGAATACTGTAGCTGGATATCAAACTGTACTTTTAAAAAACACACTCCTTTTAACTATAATTTTGGCTTCTCAACAACAATCTAGCAATCATATCTTGCTCCTCTTTACTTAAATCAAAGTATAGCGGTAAACATAGTACTCTAGCAGAAATATTATCTGAAACTGGGGTCTTAAATTTATTGACATAACTAAGTGTTGACAAAGAAGGAAAGAAATAACGCCTGGTGAATATCTGCCTAAGTTCAAGTTCTTCCTTTGCTTTAAGAGCTTGTGCTTCTGATTCGAACACAATAGGGTAATAGGCAAAATTAAACTCTGCCCCTTCCAGTATCCTTGGCTTTTGCACTCTTAAATTACGTAAAGCATAGTCATAGTACTTACTTTGTTCCCTACGTCTACTCATAATCTGTGGCAGATGTGTTAAATTACATAAACCCATAGCGGCATGAAATTCTGAGTTCTTACCGTTTATTCCTATTCCAGCAAAGCGCTCCGGGCCATCATGTCCGAAATTACGCAAGTAAGCCAGCTTTTTTAAAATCTCCGGATCCGAAGTAAAGACCGCCCCTCCTTCTATGGTATGGAACAGTTTCGTGGCGTGAAAACTAGTGGTGACAATATCTCCATAAGCAAAAACACTTTTGCCTTTGTATGTAGTGCCAAAGCAATGGGCGGCATCGTAAATAACTTTCAGTCCATGCTTATCAGCAACAACTTGAATGGCATCTATGTCGCAAGGGTTGCCATAGACATGAGTAGCCAGAATGGCAGATGTTCTTTCAGTAATTGAATCTTTGATTTTGGAGTGATCTATGTTGAAGGTATCGGGATGTATGTCTACAAAAACCGGAACACAACCCTCCCATACCAGACTACTCGTTGTCGCCACATAGGAGAAAGGAGTAGTGATCACTTCTCCCTCTAGTTCCAGTGCCTTGATGGCCATTTGAAGTGCTATAGTACCATTAGATACGTAAAGCAAATGCTTCAGTTCCAGATATTCTTTCAACCTGAGCTCCAACTCATTTACAAGAGGACCATTATTAGTGAGCCACTCTCTTTTCCAGATACCTTGTAAATAATATTCATACTCCTGCTTTGCTGGCAGGAAGGGTTTCGTAACAGGTATCATATCAACTAATAGACCAGTTTAATTTAGGTTTCACTACACCTTCTTTTGAACCCTTCCAGCCAAAGGCTGCATTGGTTGTTTCTTTTACCTGAAAGGTTATATTATCATGATGTTCATACATAACAGTCCCTCTATCCTTTACCATCAATAATCTTGATATGATATAAAACCCTTCATGCAATAAATGGGCGGGTATGGTACAGGAATAAATATGTACCCCTGGCCCTATGATATTCTCGCCAGCTCTGACTGAGCTTCCCACAAACACCAGATGACCCAGTTCATCAACTAAATGGAATGTTATGTCAAGTAAACTCTGTCCGGGCAAATTATTCTGAAACTCAAAAATTAATTCAATTACTTTGTCATTCACAATCAGATTTTCAGCTTCGTTTGGAATGATTGCCTGCCTCAACAGTTGTACCCATTGATTGCCTGGAGCATTTTCTGGTTGATACCTTATATCTAACTTTTCGCTGGAGTTGAATGCTCTTAAATAAGAACTGATCACCGCATCAACTTTACCTCTGTCAGCAACCGTACCTCCAGATAATAAGACAGCTTCGGTACAAAGGCTTTGCAGGGCCAGCATATTGTGGCTTACGAACAAAATTGTCCTACCCTCATTCTTACTCACCTCATCCATTTTGCCCAGGCACTTCTTCTGGAATTCGGCATCACCCACTGCCAAAACTTCGTCCACGATCAAAATCTCAGGCTCTAAATGGGCAGCCACAGAAAAAGCTAGCCGCACCTTCATTCCAGAGCTATAATGTTTTACGGGTGTATCAATAAACTTATCCACCCCACTGAAACTAATGATCTCATCAAACTTAGCTTTGATTTCTGAACGCTTCATCCCCAGGATGGTGCCATTGAGATACACATTCTCCCTGCCACTTAATTCCGGATGGAAGCCTGTCCCTACCTCCAGTAAAGAAGAAACTCTTCCATTGATCTCAAATCTTCCAGTAGTTGGTTCTGTAATGCGGCTTAAGATTTTCAATAATGTGCTTTTACCTGCACCATTTCGGCCAACTATCCCTACTGCCTCTCCTTTTTTGATCTCAAAATTAATATCGCGGAGTGCCCAGAACTCATTTTTACTTTCTACTGCTTTACCATTAGTACCTTTTAGCTTACTGAACCAGTTACCAAAGCTTTCTCTGAAATTATCGCTTTTGGCCTGTCCAATCTGGTAGCATTTCCCCAAATTCTCTACTCTTATTGCTATATCAGTCATTGCTAAACTATATCAGCCATTACCCGCTCTACCTTCCGAAAATAGAAAAGAGCACTTATAAACAATACCACAATTAATGCAAAAGAGATGTAGGCATATTGTGAAGGCGCCTGCCCGCCTAGTAACGACCAACGAAAACCTTCCACCACGCCAGCCATTGGATTGAGGTAGTAAATTACAACCGCCCACTTGGGCAAGCTATTGATAATTGTTTCTGCCGGATATGCAATAGGTGTAGCATATAGACCAAATTGTACCATAAAGGGTACAACATGCTGAAAATCTCTATATCGGATGGTTAGTGCGCTTAGCCAAATACCCACTGCTAAAGCGGATATGATGGTAAGCAGTATGAATAAAGGCAGGTATATGATATTTCCAGATGGCATGAAACCATAGATCACCATCAGGATGGCCATGAATAGCAAAGCCACAGCAAAATCCACCAATCCTACTACTGCTTTAGATAAAGGAATCACCAGACGGGGAAAATAAATTTTCTTCACCATTTCCTGTGCGCCGATGATTGAGTTACCAGATTGGTTGAGAACAAATGCGAAATAGGCCCATGCAGACATGCCAGCAATCGCAAAAATCGGATAAGGAACACCCCCGGTATCTACATTTACAGCCATTCCAAAAACAACAGTGAAGATAAGAAGTGTTGCTGCAGGCTGTATAAAGGCCCAAAAAAGACCAAGAAAGGTTTGGGCATAACGCACCCGCAGGTCGCGGTATGCTAATACCCAAAAAAGATCTTTATAGGAGATCAGTTCCTTAATATTCAATGACAGATGTCCTTTATCGGCATCCACAACTGTCTTCTGCATAATCAGGTTAAAAGCAGTTTGTTCTAAGCTGCAATTTACTGCTTTCCGGCTGTATTGTATAACAATATTTTATAATGTACATATAAGCAGTAGTTTTATCCGAAATGAAGCATCTCTTTAGCCTAATAAATTGACCCGTTGCTCTTTACACATAAATCAACGTTAATAAATGCTAATCCCACCGCCTCCTTTAGCTATTCTAATCCTTGCATGGTACCAGGCTAATCTATACAATAAAAATTCAAATTATTTAATTTGTACAGTAGTCTGGCATCGGAGAAATAAGCAAGGTATCGGTCCTCTTCTACATCTGTAATATATAGAACAGGTTCAATTTTATTGATGTATTGTTGAATACCCTGTTGGCTGGATGTTATATGTTTGTTTTTATCTATGTACCTGCCCAGATATGAGTTGCTGATAAAATACTTTTCTACCACCTGGATTCTTAGGTCATCCGGATGTAATGGCAGATCCAGGATGTTAATTGGCACGTATAAGAAAGCATCACTGATGTATAACAGATGGTTCTGCCCCAGTCCATACGTTGTCAGGTTTTTTTCGTAGATGGAAGAGCCTGGCCTGAGACTTTTATTGAAAACCACTACCTGGGATTTGATCCCTCCTAGCTCCTTTCTTTGGATATCTACACAGGCCTCAAGAGCAGCCATTAGGCCGAGATATTCTTTGCATTCACTGGCATAGCTTTCCTTTATTTGCCAAACATTCAGCACACTAATTGCAACTGCTACAGCAGCAATTACTGAAACAATCCTTTTCAGCTGGACACTATCATGAACAGCTATAACTAGTAAAACAAACAGGGTTACATTGACTGCAGCCAACGCTGGCAGTATAAAGAACTGGATGGAATCTACCATCTGGTTCAACAAAGCCCATACTGTACAGCTGCCCGGCACGATCAGCAATACTGAAATCAAGAATCCTTTATAATTGTATAGAGCAATCTTAAGGTTTTGAAAATTCCTGTACTTTATCAATAGCAAAACAAGGATCAGTAAGAGCGGCAATGCAAAAGCTGTAACTAATTTTAGTGTGCCCCCCACAATAATCCTGACCATTAACATAAACTGATCAGGAGTAAGCAAGGCTGCAAAAGGCGATTCTCCTACTAAACTATTGCCTTGTTCAAAATTATTGATCCCCTTATAAAAAATAAGGAAGAACAAGCCCGAAAACAAAAACGTAGCTGCAAATGCTAAGCAGAGTCCTGGAGTAAAATTCTGACGGAACACCACCACCAAAAGCCAGAAAAAGGCCAGCCCAAACACTGCCGGCGCAGCTACAATGGTAAAAACTGCCGTGAGTATGAGGCTGATATAACTAAGCAGCCATGCTTTCTCCACATAAAAGTACGCTGCAAGCGCAAAAGCAATGTATACGCTCATGAACTTAAGCTCATAAGCGTTATTGGCAAAAATCGCTATATCGGATGTAAACTGAAAAGACGAGTAAAAAAATAAATAATAGCCATGCAGGAACAGCCCTCCTGCAGCAATAAGGATTGCCTGTACCTTCACACTACTGTTAGTTATCTTCAGTACAATTGTATAAAAAATACCTAGCAGGTATGTAATAAAAAGGGAGGTGGCGCTGATGAGCAACGCGTAAGTAACATTCTGGCGACTCAAGAGGGATAATAGGGCTCCGGCATGCAGCTCCAGGTAATGATAAGGAGTAGCCACCTGCCTTACTTCTGGATCTAGCCTGTTCGTTTCTACACCGGCATCTCTGATATAAGCTGCAATTCTTGCATATACAGCATTATCGCCCAAATTGGGAGCCTGGCAATCAAAGTAGCCATACAAAAAATAGTAACCAGCGAAAATTAAGGTATAGCAACACGCCAGCAGCACAAAAAGCTTTACATGCTCCTTTGATTGCCCCGATCTTCCTGTATTGATACTTCTAAGCCTGGCCAGCATGATCAATACAAGTACAAGTCCCAGGCTCAACACTGTATTGGCAGCCGTATTAATAACTGCATAGCTGCAAATCAAAAGTAAATATAAAAGTACCGAACCCACCATGGTACTGGCTGTTGAGGCAGGCTTAAGCAGTATGAGTGCCCCAAAATAGGTTACCACGAAAATAAGCAGCCCTACGCCATACAAGCTGATGATATTGAAAGCACCAAGAAGCGTCATAGGATGAGGGGTTTCTACAGGATTTGAAAGAGCTGAAGGAAACGCTAATGAACCGATTCGACGAGGTAGGGCGGTCTTTTTCTAACCGCATCCAGGGTTCTCCATAGGTATTCCCCTAACACCCCCAATCCTATCATCTGAAAGGCACCAATCAATAATACAGTGATCATGATGGTAGTGTATCCCTCCACTTCTATCAGACCGCTAAGCCGGGCAATAAGTACAAAAATGCTGTATAAAAACGCCAGCATTCCAAGTGTGATACCTGTAAAAGAAATAAGCCTTACAGGGAAAAAGGAAAAACTAACAAAGGAATCTACAAACAGCTTCAGGCGCTTTCCTAATGTCCACCTGGAGACACCATGTTCTCTTTTTTTTCTGGTATAGGGGATGGTTACATAAGGAAAACCCAAATGCACCATCAGATAAAACAGGTTGGTATTAATTTCATTCAAGCCTACGAATTTATCACGCACCTTCGCATCAAACAATACAAAATCGAAACCTCCCTGGGGCGCATTAGGCACTGCAAAACTTCTCATTAAATGGTGAAAGGTTTTGGCCAGAAATTTACTCATCCAGGGATCTTCCCGATCTGTTCTGTTACCAATGACCAGGGGATATCCCATTTTCCAGTGCCTGTACATTTCATGTATTAGCGCCGGTGGATCCTGCAGATCTGCGGCCAGAATTACCTGGCAGTCTCCGCCCGCATATTGCATACCAGCAGCGATGGCATTGTAGGAACCAAAATTACGGCTAAGCCTGATAAGCTTGATTTTATCAGGATACTGCTGCTTAAGTGCAAGTAGTACCTGGTAGGTAAGATCACCGCTGCCGTCATCAACAAAAACATACTCCCATGCAGCTTCGCCTGCTTCGCCAGCCCCTTCATTATCCTGCAGCTTTTGCCATGTAATGGGTATATTAGCTTCGTTATAGTAGCACGGAATAATAACAGAAATCTTTTTCATGTAAATTACTGGTACTCATTAAGAACCTGCACCACATATGCCACTGCTCTAAAGCTCATGCCCGGGTATAGGGGCAGGCTTAATACTTCCCGATGGATTTTTTCACTAAGCGGATAACGCTTATTCTCCCACGCTCTATAGGCAGCCTGATGATGGGGCGGAATAGGATAATGAATCATTGTCTCAATCCCTTTTTGCAGCAGCCAATCCTGCAGTTGCTGCCTGTTTGCTGTTCTGATCACAAACAGGTGCCAAACAGAAGTACTGCCTTCTTCTACTGCAGGAAGTAGCAGGCGTGGGTTTTGTATGTGTTGCAGGTAGTATTGAGCAATTTTATTTCTGTAGCTGTTTTCACTGTCCAGATAGGGCAATTTAACAGCAAGTACTGCCGCCTGCAGCTCATCTAAGCGAGAATTAAAGCCCCTGTATTGATTTTCGTACTTTTTGTGAGAGCCATAGTTGCGTACTGCCCGCAGTACTTCTGCCAATCTATCACTATTTGTGGTAATAGCACCTGCATCACCTAAGGCGCCTAAGTTTTTACCCGGATAGAAGCTAAACCCAGCAGCATGCCCTAAATTGCCTGCTTTTATTCCTTGATATTCAGCCCCATGTGCCTGTGCAGCATCTTCGATCATCAGCAAATTATGTTTATCTGCCAGGGCCCTGATGGCATGCATATGGGCAGCCTGCCCATACAAATGAACCAGCAGAACAGCCTTTGTTTTAGCAGTTACCCTTTGCTCTGCTGCTGAGGCGTCAAAATTATAGGTAGGGAGCTTAGGCTCTACCAGCACTGGTGTTAAACCAACCCTGGAAATAGCCAGGATCGTAGCAATATAGGTATTAGAGGGAACCAGCACTTCATCCACTTCTTTCAGCTTCCCTAAAATTTTGTAAGCCTCCAGAATCAGGATCAGTGCATCCAGCCCATTGCCTACTCCTATACAATGCTTTACACCACAGTAAGCGGCAAACTCCTTTTCAAATCTGCTAACAGCCTCTCCCAGTATATACCATCCACTATTCAGCACTTGATTGAAAGCAGCCTGCAAAGCGGTCTCATGCTTTTGATTGATGGCTTTTAAATCCAGAAACTTTACTTTCATTGCTTTAACACAGGGCCATTGGTATCATCAAATCTGTAGGCTTCGCCGGTATTTTTGTCAGTCAGATCCAGTCCCAGCACTATTCCTGTTCTGGTAACATAGCCCCGATGCCTTGCTGGGTTACCCCAAACTACATGATAAGGGAGTACATTGGTAGTTACTACACTTCCGGCTCCTACCATGGCAAATCTTTCCAGGCATATACCGCCCATGATAGTAGCATTAGCACCTATCGACACCCCTTCCTGTATGGTTGCACCGATGTGCTGTGCAGGATATTCTTTAGACCTGGGGTACTTATTATTGACAAAGGTTACATTCGGACCTATGAACACATTATCGGCTACAGTAATGCCGTCCCATAGGTAAACGCCACTTTTAAGCGTTACATTGTTGCCAATGTTCACCCCATTTTCAACAAATGTATGGCAATTTAAATTACAGTTCCTGCCTATTCGGGCTCCTGCCAGCACTACTGAAAATTGCCAGACCTCTGTTCCTGAACCAATTAAGGTTGTGTGCACATCTGCCAGGGGATGAATAAAGACCTCATGCATAGGGCAAGCTAAATTGTTTACGATATGCCAGATAGCGCTCGTAATCCCGAATATAATCTTTTTCATCGAATAGTTGGGAAGCCAGCACAAAGCATACAGCTCCGGAAGAAAAATTTACCTGTTGTGCCCATAAACCTGGTGGCACATGTAAACCCAGGAATGGCCTGTTCAGACTTACGGTACGCTGCACATTTCCATCATCCAGGCCTACTTCAAAACTACCACTTGCGGCCATCAAAAACTGGTGACAGTTATAATGTGCATGAGCTCCCCTGGATGTTCCTGCCGGTATGTCGTAAAGATAAAATACCCTTTTGATTTCAAATGGAATTTCCTGGAGGTTCTGAATAGGTGTAATACTGCCTACCCTAAAGTATATTCTATTAAGCTTAATGAGATTGCAATCGTAAACGGTAGGAATTATCATTGCTTAAGATTTAAAAACGCATTAAAATCCCTGATATAATCCCGAGGGTCGTATGGTGTGGAAGCAAGCACCAGGCATAATGAATTAGTAGAGAAATCTTCCAGGGAACGCCAGATCATATTAGGAACATACAGGCCATAATATGAACGATTGAGTGTATGGGTTTCTTCCTTTGATCCATCATGCAACCGCACTGTAAAACTCCCGCTAAGGGCAACAATAAACTCATGCTGCTCCAGAAATGCATGCCCTCCTCTTATTGCCCCTCCAGGCACATCGTAGATCAGGTAAGACCTTTTGATTACGAAGGGTATATGCCTGCTTTCTTCAATGAAGGAAAGGTTTCCCCTTTCGTCTTCAATCTTAGGAAGCATTATCTTTTGAGCCTTCAAGTTTGTATGCATGGTTTCTGAATATTTCAGAAGGCTGATATTGATCAAATCAGCACATAATAGATCACCACCAGTACTGCTGATGCCTGAATACGATACCTGCTAACAAAGGTATCCTTTTTGAAATTTCTAGCCAGCTTTTTGCATTTTCTTCGAAGCATATAATATTGGAGTAAAGGGTAGAACAAACCCCTGTACCATTGCCCGCAATCTGCTTATCCCATTCAGAAAACACTAAAAAGGGCAGGCCCTGTTATATCCAGGAGCTGCCCTTAAAGGTACAAAATATGTTAGTATGGGTATTTTCTCTGTATGATTATTAATGATCTTACATCTTTATCCGCTAAGGATGCAAGAAAATCATATGATCATCCCCGCACCAACCGTCTCATTTGTAAACTGATCGATCAGGATCAGGGAACCAGTGCTACGGTTTCTATTATAGCTATCGAAGAAAAGAGGCTCTGTGGCACGAAGGCTGATACGGCCAATTTCGTTTAGACCCAGCGTAAGATCATCTTCGATCTTGTGCAGGGTGTTGATGTTTACTTTATAGCGAATCTCTTTTACAATGCATTTGCAGCTCTTGGTAGTGTGCATCAGGATGTACTTGCCTTTGGGCTGGATAGGCTTCTGGTTGAGCCAGCAGATCATCAGCTCAATGTCCTGCTCGGTCCTGGGCTGGTTGTTGGGCTTCACCAGCATATCGCCGCGGCTGATGTCAATGTCATCTTCCAGAGTAATGGTTACCGACATAGGCGCAAAGGCTTCCTCTAGCGGACCATTGATGGTGTCGATGCTCTGGATCCTTGAAGTAAAACCGGAAGGCAGGGCCATGACCTCATCGCCTGGCTTGAACACACCACCTGCAATACGACCGGCATAGCCTCGGTAATCGTGGAATTTATCGTTTTGAGGGCGGATTACATACTGTACCGGGAAACGGCTGTCTACATGGTTATGGTCGGAGCTGATGTTTACCGTCTCCAGTGTGTAGAGCAGGGTAGCCCCTTTAAACCAGGGCATATTGTCCGTCTTCTCTACCACATTATCACCTTTCAGGGCGCTGATCGGCACGTAGCGGATATCCGCAATATTCAGGCGGGAGCTAAACTCTGAAAAATCATCTTTGATCCTCTGGAATACATCCTCGCTGTAATCCACCAGGTCCATTTTGTTTACCGCCAGCACCAGGTGCTTGATCTGCAGCAGGGAAGCAATAAAGGCATGGCGACGCGTTTGCTCCACCACCCCGTGGCGGGCATCTACCAGCACAATCGCCAGGTTGGCCGTTGAGGCGCCCGTTACCATGTTACGGGTGTACTGAATATGGCCGGGGGTATCGGCAATGATAAACTTACGGCGCGGTGTGGCAAAGTAACGGTAGGCCACATCAATGGTAATGCCCTGCTCCCGCTCGGCACGCAGGCCGTCGGTCAGTAGCGAAAGATCTACATACTCGGTGCCACGCTGCTTGCTGCTGCGTTCTATGGCTTCGATCTGGTCTTCAAAAATGGCCTTGCTGTCCAGCAGCAGTCGGCCAATAAGCGTACTTTTACCATCATCCACACTGCCTGCCGTGGTAAAACGAAGCAGGTCCATGTTCAGGTAACGATCTGTATCTACAGTAGTATTTGCTAGTTGTTCCATTTAAGTATTGGGTATTGAGTATTGGGTATTGAGTACTCGCCAGAGGATTCTACAGCCTCCAACCTTTAGCAAGGGTACGGTGATTTACCCTTCCCTCCGCTATTCTATTTACTATTCTTCTGAACAGAAACTGGTATTGCAGTAGCTGGTTGCACGATCTGATCTCAATACTCACTACTCAATACCAACTACTATTAAAAGTACCCCTGCCGTTTCCGATCCTCCATTGCTGCTTCGCTGCGGCGGTCGTCGGCGCGGCCACCACGTTCGGTAACGCGGGCAGAAGCAACTTCCTGGATGATTTTTTCCAGGGTATCGGCATCTGATTCTACAGCGCCGGTACAGGTGGCATCCCCTACGGTGCGGAAACGGATGGTGCGGGTCTCGTACTCCTCTCCGTTGAGCAGGGAGATGTAAGGATTCTCGGCCAGTAATACACCGCTGCGGTTTACCACTTTGCGCTGGTGCGAGAAATAGATCTCGGGCAGCTCCAGGCCTTCCTGGGCAATGTACTGCCAAACGTCCATCTCTGTCCAGTTACTGATCGGGAACACCCTGAAGTGCTCGCCCATGTTTTTGCGGCCGTTAAAGAGGTTCCAGAGCTCGGGGCGCTGGTTCTTAGGGTCCCACTGGCCAAACTCATCACGGTGTGAAAAGAAACGTTCTTTGGCGCGGGCCTTTTCTTCATCGCGGCGTGCACCGCCAAAGGCAGCATCAAAGCCGAACTCTTCTATCTTATCAAGCAGGGTAATAGTCTGCAGTCCGTTGCGGCTGGGGTTAGGTCCTTTTTCGTCCTGGGCCTTGCCCTGGCGAATAGACTCCTCCACACTGCCCACAAGCAGCTCTACGCCCAGCTTTGCCACCAGCTTATCACGGAAAGCGATGGTTTCGGGGAAGTTGTGGCCGGTATCGATGTGCATCAGGGGAAAAGGCATTTTTGCCGGCCAGAAGGCTTTTTCCGCTAAACGGGTTAATACGATCGAATCTTTTCCACCGGAAAATAGGAGCACCGGGCGCTCGAACTGTGCGGCTACTTCACGCATAATGAAGATTGCTTCCGCTTCCAGCTGTTTCAGGTGACTTAGGTTGTAAGATGCCATGCCTCTTATAATTAATCTTGCTGAGGTTTAACTCGTTGAACTAGTTTTGTGTATAGCAGCTCCACGCATGCTTCTTCGCTTTCTTCTTCAGAATTAAGCAGGAGCCAGGGGTTCTGTGGTTCTTCAAAAGGTGCATCGAGGCCTGTGAAATTTTTGATCTCGCCGCGCAGGGCTTTGGCATAGAGTCCTTTTACATCGCGCTTTGCACAGGCGTCAAAAGAACATTTTACGTGCACTTCCAGAAAATCGGGCTCCCCGATGATGCGCTTTGCCCTTTCCCGCACCTCTGCCGTGGGGCTGATAAAGGAACAAATGGTGATAATGCCGCAATTTAGGAACAGTTTGGCTGTTTCCGCAGACCGGCGCAGGTTTTCGCTGCGGTCTTCTTCCGAAAATCCAAGGTTACTGTTCAGGCCGCTGCGCAGGTTATCGCCATCGAGCAGCTGGGTAAGGTAACCCTCCTGGTGCAAACGTTTTTCCAGTGCCTGTGCAATGGTGCTTTTGCCCGAGCCGGACAAACCTACCATCCAGATGACGGCAGCACGTTGCTTGAGCAAGCGCTCTTTTTGACTACGGGCCAGTATCCTGTCAAAGATTGGGTGAATATTCTCCACAAAAAAATTATTTCTGAACCAGATGCAAAACTAAAAATATTTTGCCATAAATAAAGGGCTTCGCCACCAGTAATCTCCGGCCCCTCCCAAATTGCGAAACGACCCTTTAGCAAACGGTGTGCGTATGGGTAGGGTTTCGGTTTTTGGGAAAAGATTTTTTACCTGGGGACTGCTCTATTTATATACACCTGATACACATCAGCCTAACCTTTGCAATGAGGTACGATAATCCCCTCCCGAACTCATCCTATCCTAACGTGAGTTATGGGTTAGAATTAAAATCTACAATTTGTATGTAGTACGAAATCCCCCTTGGCGAAGGGGGTAGGGGGATTGGTAGCCTTGCAATGCAGAAACTGTGAGTTCATTGATAACTACAAAAATCAAGAAAACTATGTTTCTAACTCTTGAGCTTTATAATTATTTCAATCCCCCAGCCCCCTTCGCCAAGGGGGAGTCGTTCCACTTAGAAACTTTTCTGGATTAATAATTTATAATTCACGTTATCCTAATCTTTTCAGGTATAGTTAGGATAATCCAGCGGCCGCTGTAGACTGCGCGTCCCGGCGACAATGCACGCATCGACGTGGTGGAGGGTAAAAGCAAGCTTCTCTTCACTAGAAAGAAAATGAAGGACACTGACAGCTAATAGTTTGACCAGAGATATCAGCGTATCTGCCTGCAATTACCACGTCGATGCATGCATCGACGCTACAGGGTTCGCTGCCTGTTTTACCGTCTCACGCAAAGATTGACCATTCTTAAAGCTCAAATCCCACTGCAGCGGCGGACTAATAACCCACCCCTACACCCCTCCTGGGACCATATAGCCTAATTTCTGCTCTTAATTTCACACCCCACAACCTCCACCCCCTCCACCACGTAGAAAAGCCGGACAGATTCTGCAGACTTTATCCCTGATACCTGATACCCGATACCCGATACCTCCCTATATTTGCAACCTCTACTAAACCTATATTATACCTAAAACTCAAGCTATTTTTTTATGCAGACTACCCTCAGCCAGGATGACATACAGTACCTCATCGACACAGCCGTTACAGCCGGCAAAGAAATCCTGAAGGTTTATAACGACACTTCTCTTTTCAATACAGTAAACTACAAGGCCGATGACTCTCCCCTGACCATTGCCGATCAGCGTTCACATGTAGTGATTGATGAACGGCTGAAGACCCGCTTTCTACAGATACCTGTTTTATCGGAAGAAGGTAAGCAGACGCCATATGCCGACCGTCAGCACTGGACCAGCTGTTGGCTGGTAGACCCGCTGGATGGCACCAAGGAGTTTATCAAGCGTAATGGAGAGTTTACTGTGAACATAGCACTGATCGAAGACCATAAACCGGTGTTTGGTGTAATCTATGTACCGGAGAAGGAAACCCTCTACTGGGGCGGAACGGCATACGGTGCTTTCAAAAAGAAAAAAGGTGAAGAGGCCCAAAAGCTAGAGGTGAACAACAAAATCGATAACTACACCGCCGTTCGCAGCCGTTCACATTCTGGAGATGAAGATGATACTGTGCTTGCCCAATACTCCATCACCAGCTTTGTAGATTCTGGCAGTTCTATCAAGTTCTGTCTGGTAGCCGAAGGCACTGCCGATATCTATTATCGTGGAAAGCCTACCATGGAGTGGGATACTGCTGCCGGACAGGCCATAGTGGAAGGCGCCGGAGGGAAGGTGCTAATGGGCGATGTGCCGATGCACTACAACAGAGAAAACCTGTTGAATGGCAGCTTTCTTTGCAAGGGATTTTAAATTATAGAAAGTACAATTAGCGCAAGCATCTGCTTGTGCTAGTTGTTGTATTAAGTTTTATAATGACTTTAAAGATGTTCCTACAAAGAAAGGAGCACAAGCGGATGCTTACGCTAGTTCGTAAATCTGATTATTCTTTTGAGAACTGATAGCCCTGCCTAATAAAAAGGGGTAAAAAGTAATGAACTGGGATATTTTCACATGAACAATCTATTTATCATGCCTACACAAAGATAAAATCATCCCCGCAACATTTTCGCTTAGAGCAATAGTTTTGTTTACATACTATATTGGAATAACATCACTATCCCGTTGCCTCTTATTTAGATATATAAATCATAAATTTACCCGTATATTAAATAAACCTAATCAAACAAAGAATGCCTTTTTTCAGCTATACCTCTGTTGTAAAATATTTATGAATTGATTGATCGGGCAGCTTCAGCTACGAAGCAAAACAGTGCTTTTATTCTCAAACTTAGAAGCCGCATATTCTTTTTCAACCCTTTTAATTATTTTCCTGCGCTTCTTAATCAACACCCGCCTGCCACAGGGCTTAAGAATCACAAGCAAAGCAAGGAGGTAAAAAGGTAGCATAGGAATCTTATACCTTACCAATGAACCAAAGTTGTAGGTGGAGATACCAATAGCAAAGGAGAAACTAACAGAAAAGATCAGGCAAAATAAAACAAAGGTGTTTTTCTGTATAGTCTTCATCACATTAAGAGGCCCTTTTTTGTAAAGTACATATAACGTTAGAATCAATAAAAACAAACTTTCCAGCGCCGAAAGCATCATTACAATGTTGTGTACTTCCCACACATAAGGCCTGAAAAGTGTGACATTAATGGCCGGTAATGCCTTACGTACCATTCCGGCAGTACTGTAATCAAAATCTCCAAGCGTATATACAGACCCCCCCTGTGTTTCTCCCAAATAGGCCAACCATCTGGCAGTATCTTCTGCTGTACCTGCAACGGCTTCCAAAGAATACCTGCTGTTATCTTCGCCTACTACCTGAATAGCATAAAAGCTAAGTGCAGCTGCAACCACCAATAAGAGTGGTGTTAATACAAATTTGAAAATAGCACTCCTGATATTGCTGGTATATTGCAGGAATACCCACACTATTATTGCCGGCAGTAGGCATAAGAGAATGTAAATTTTAATAACATATAAGATGTAACAAGAGGCTATCAGAACAAAACTGCTTTGTAGGAACTTTTGCTTTTTGATAACAACCCAGTAAAGTCCATAAATGACCCAACCTACTGAAGCCAGAGTTATTGTATCTTTTAAGTAGCCTGAGCCCCAAAAAAAAACAGAGGGAATAAACAGAACAGAATAAGCCAGGGGCTTATAAAGATGAGGGTAGAGACGGTAAAAAGTCCTGTAGAGGTTCCAGAGCCCACTGTAACTGATGGAAGCAAACAAACAGGCTATTACTGTATAAGAGTTAAAAGAAATTAAGGATAGAACTGCTGCCAGTTTAATAACAAAGTATGTAGACGTATCACCAAAATGATGCATTCTGGATGTATACAGATAAATTTCCGGATCGAACCTATCGTTTGAATATAAGAGCTTTAAACCTGTCGTAAAATTCTTTAGTAAAACCTGATTGATGAGTGAGGAGTCCTGATAAAAAACAAAAGTATCGCCACCACCGTAGTAAAATTGGTAAACTAAACCAAGGGCAATGGCTCCGATAATCTTCACCGTAAAGCCAGGAATAAAATATTTAGCAGTGCGCTTATCTGTTGCAAATGGCTTGAATTGATACGCCACTACATATAAAATCAGCAGGTAAATGGGCGTAAGTATCAAATCAATCCAAGTCATTGTATATAACTATGTTATCTAAAGTATTACTGTATTAAGCTACAGTATACACTCTTGTCTATAATTTATCAGAAAAAATAATCCTTTTTTGATAAATAGGAGAAGGCTCATTAGTTAGATTAAAGTGTCCCAACATAACATTCAATCTTCTGGCTCTTAGGAACTTTAAAACCTGATAGATAACTGGAATTTTATATTTATTTACATAATTAGAAATATGTGCTTTGATTGAACCCTTTTCAAGATAATCAATCGAAGATTTAAAATTTTTGGTTTTTGTGATAGCAGGATAATGTACTCTAAACGAATCAAAGCAACCAAGTCCATAGTAATGATACCATGAATCAGCTGTTACCTTGATGGGCTTAATATTATCAACCATTCTTTGAGCAGCAATTCTACCGATTACATATGCTGTAGCAGTAATAGCTTGTTCTATGTTTATTGGATAGACAAGTTTGCCAGTTCTCAACTCACTTGCCCCAATATTACTAAGCTTACAAGGTTTAAAAGAAGTATAATACAAAAGTATGACTTCATTTTCACCTATATGTTTTTCTATGTCATCGAGCACCTCATGAATGTTAGGGGGTAAAACAACATCGTCCTCAATAATTAAACCTGCCTTTTGATCTGTTCTTATTATTTCTTTATAAGCATTATAGTGAGATAATGCACATCCAATAGCCCCATCTGTAAGCCACCATCTTAATTTATTAACCTGTTCCATGTCGCAACAAGACTCAATATCAATTTGCGAAAGTGTTGAGCCATCAACTGCATCAATCAAAACTGAATCAAGCTTCAAATCCAATAAATGTTGTTGGATATATTTTTTTCTTTCTTTGGACCTATCCAGGGCAATCGCAAATACCTTCATTTAAAGAAAATACAATTGTAAATTGTAATTAGCAAACTCATTTATTAAAAACAATATAAGATAAATTTAATTAATTTCTGCTCTGATTAATTCCTATCATATTGCCAAAACCTTTAAAAATAACATTTAGATTACATTGTCTTCTGAGTTATATATCAACAAATAAAAAAAATTAATAAAATCACATCTCCTTCAGCCTTTCCCTCGCCTTAGAGTGCGCAGAGTGGCCGCGGTCGCCGTATTTTTTTACTTCTTTGTAGTAGCGTTTGGCCTGGCGTTCGTCGCCATCTTCCTTGGCCATGTCGCCCAGGGCCAGGAGGCTGTAGAGCATATAGCCGGAGTCGAAGTCGTTGGTGCTTTTGGCAAACTCTATTACGCGCACAAAGTACTTGCGGGCTTCGTTATGCTTGTTGAGCACATCGTACATCTGGCCCAGGTAAAAGGCTGCATAGCGTCCGCTGATGGACTCGTAGCCAGGCATCTTGTTGTCGATCTTATCGAGGATGCTCTTGGAGGTTTCCTCCAGCTTGGTGTATTGGCCGGTGGTGTAGAGCATGCGGGCGTAATAGCGGTGAAAGTAGGGGTTATCGGGATAGGTCTTGTGGAGGTACTCCGACAGGCGCAGGGCCTCGTAGGGCTTGTTCTCGTCAAGCGCCAGGATGCGCATCAGGAAATACTGTGCCTCGGTACGGGTGTAAAAGGCATTGTTGGCCACTTCTTTCAGCTGCTGCATGCCCAGGGGTTTGTCGCCATCGGGAAAGAACATGAGCACGGGTTTCAGCAGGGGGTAATTTTCCGGCACCCACTCGGCATAATAGTTATAAAGGGCATCGCCAAAAAGAAATTCTGAACTAAGCGCCTTTTTCTCACCTTTCAGCTCGAGGTACTCCAGCGCTTTTTTACCGGAGGAGGCTGCTTTACGCCAGCTTTTACGCTCTGAAAAGAGGCGGCTTTTGAATGCCCAGGCACCGGAAAGGAAAAAGCGGGCCTCTGCATTGTTTTCGTCGGCACTAAGCATGCGCTCGGCAAGGTAAATGGTGCTGTCCATGTATTGGGTAAAGCGTACATCGTAACGCTCGTTCTCTACATTGGGCATGATCTTCCACCACTGGCTGAGGCCCATCAGGAAATAGGGCAGCGGATGCGTTGGGTATTTTTGCTTAATCCAGCGAAACTGCTGCTCGGCTTTGGCAAATTTAAAATTGTACATCTGGTTGATGGCATCTGCCGTTTCCATCTGCAGCGTCATATCCATCAGGAGCAGCTTTTCTTCATCTGCAGACAGGCCCGGCGCCTCTACCAGCTGAGTTTCAGTGGAGGCCGTCTGCGCAAATGCAGCCGTATGGAGGCATATCAACAATAAGAGTATCAGGTGTTTCATGGTGGCGTTAACGCAAATATCGTGCACAATGTAATATTAATCAAAAAAGGAGCAGACTAGTTCTCCTATGTGATATTTACTGTGTTTTTTCATGAATTGGGGTGGAGCCAGGGCTAAAGTCTTATATTGTTGATATACGCCTTAAAGTTTCCCAATTTGAGCTTGAACTCACTCCTAACCTAGCGCAAGCATCCGCTTGTGCTGTACTAAGCCTATTTCCCCATCCATCTGAATAGCACAAGCGGATGCTTGCGCTAGTGGAGACCCTATGCTACATAACACTGACCTCCAGAAAAAGGTGAAGCTGCCGCAACACTGTTGCAGGAGCTTATTAAATTATCTGGTGGCTAGGTTCCCTTCTCCTCCAAGGAGAAGGGTTAGGGATGAGGTAACAACTAACTAAACCGCCTACAAACACCACCCCCCTCACGATCCTAAAAAAACAATTACTTTTTCTGAATAAATAGAATATTTTTGCAGCGGCTTGTAGAAAAGCCTTTTTAACATTATTTAACGAATCTGGTACCGGCCCAAAGCATTATTGGCTTTATTTTCGCCGTTCTTTAGCCGTTGATAACAAATTTCTGCCGGGATTATGGTTTCCCGGGCAGTTTTCCTGCAGGGCAGGCAAAAATCTAAAATATGCAGCAGTTTAAGCGTTTAAATGATTTGGTTGGCTGGGGAGTATTTCTTCTGGCCGCGGTGGTGTACGGGCTTACCGTTGAGCGTACTGCCAGTTACTGGGATGTGGGTGAATTTATTGCCGCCTCCTATAAGCTGGAAGTGCCCCACCCTCCGGGAGCGCCTTTCTTCCTGCTGATTGGCCGGATGTTCTCGCTCTTTGCCCCCAATCCCGAATCAGTAGCTGTTTTTGTAAACTTTGTAAGTGTGATCAGCAGTGCCTTTACCATTATGTTCCTGTACTGGAGCATTGTGTTACTGGCACGCAAAATGGTGAATGCCCCGCTGGGTGCTGAATCTTCACGCAAGTCGGTACTGTTGATCGGCAGCGGTCTTATCGGTGCACTTGCCTATACCTTTTCCGATTCTTTCTGGTTTTCGGCGGTAGAAGCCGAGGTGTATGCCATGTCGTCGTTCTTTATGGCGATAGTGGTATGGGCCATGCTGAAGTGGGAGCTGCTGGACGATCCGCGCCTTTCCAACCGCTGGCTGATCCTGATTGCCTACATCATGGGTCTTTCCATTGGCGTTCACTTGCTCAACCTGGTGGCAGTACCGGCGCTTGCGCTTATCTACTACCACAAGCGCTACACCAAATATACCACCACCGGCGTGCTGCTGGCGATGTTTATTGGTTTGGTAATTGTTGGCGTGGTGATGGTGGGCATTATTCCCGGCCTGCCTTCTATGGCAGGTTCTTTCGAGATTTTCTTTGTGAACAACCTGGGCCTGCCATTTGGCTCAGGTGCTATTTTCTTTGTGCTGCTGTTCCTGGGCGCGCTGATCTTTGGCGTAGTCTGGAGCGAACGCAAAAATATGGTAGGTCTCAACACAGCGCTGCTGGGGCTGGTATTTATCCTGATTGGCTACTCCAGCTATACCCTCGTGGTGATCCGGAGTAACTTTAACCCGCCTATCGACGAGAACAACCCCGAAAACCTGATCTCTTTTGTTTCTTACCTGAAAAGGGAACAGTACGGCGACCGCCCGCTGCTCTTTGGCCAGTATTTTGATGCAGAGCTGGAGCGTTACGACCGCGGCGATCCTGTTTACCGCAAGGGAGAAGATAAATACGAAATAGCCAGCTATAAGCCTGTACCGGTTTATGGTCAGAATACACGCATGACCATTCTGCCACGCGCCTACAGCACGGCTCCCCAGCACCAGCAGCTTTACAGGCAGCGCATGGGGCTGCAGCCGCACGAAACCCCCGGCTTTGGCGATAACCTCGCGTATATGTTCGATTACCAGATGGGGCATATGTACTGGCGCTACTTCCTGTGGAATTTTGTAGGCCGCCAGGGCGATTACAAAGATGCCGGCGTGCTCACCCCTTTTAACAGCAGCACTGAAAATATGCCCGATGTGCTGGCGAATAATGAAGCCCGGAATAACTTTTGGATGCTTCCGCTGATTTTAGGCGTACTGGGTGCGTTTTACCAGTTCTCCAGGGATAAAAGAGGATTTGGATTTGTGCTCCTCTTATTCTTCCTGTCGGGCCTGGCACTGATCCTGTACCTGAACTCCCCTCCTATTGAACCACGCGAACGTGACTATATTTACGTAGGTTCTTTCTATGCCTTTGCCATGTGGATTGGCTTTGGTGTAATAGCCCTGGCGGAGGTGTTTGAAAAAGGATTTAAAAGAAACCCCATTGCGGCCCCGGCACTTGCTACTGCGCTATGCCTGCTGGTACCTGGTGTAATGGCGGCAGAGGGCTGGGACGATCATGACCGTTCCAACCGTTATTTCTCGGTAGATTCTGCCAAAAACTTCCTGTCTTCACTGGCACCAAACGCCATTCTCTTTACCGGCGGCGATAACGACACCTTCCCACTCTGGTATGCACAGGAGGTAGAAGGCTTCAGAACTGATGTTCGGGTAATCGTACTCACCTACTTCAACACCGACTGGTACATAGACCAGATGAAGATGCAGATGAACGAATCTGAACCGCTGCCGATAAGCCTTACTAAGGAAAATTACAAGCAGGGTGGTTTGAATGATGTGGTGTACTTCTATGAAAACAAGAACCTGAAGGGTGCCCTGCCGCTGGAGCAGTACATCAAGCTGGTACGTGAGGGGCACCCGGCCATCAGGCTGTCCACACCATCAGATGATGTAAACACCATTCCTTCCCGCACGCTTTCCCTGAATATTGACCGCCAGCAGCTGCTGGACAAGGGCATTATTCCGGAAAGTATGGAAGAGCTGCTGGTTGATAAGATGGAGTTTAAGATGACCGGCAATGCTCTGGAGAAGAAAGACCTGATGTTGCTGGACCTGCTGGTCACCAACAACTGGGAGCGTCCGGTGTACTTCAACAACACTTCGCTGCAAAGCATCAGCTTTGATCTGTCGGAGTATGTGGTGCATGAGGGAACAACTTACCGCCTGCTGCCAGTGCGTAACCCTAACCCGCAGACAGAGCTGGTAAATACGGAAGAGATGTACGAGAACATGATGAACGATTTCTTCTGGCGTGAGCTCGATAATGAAGATGTTTATTATACCGAAGACTACCGCAACTTTGTACTGAACCACCGTGCTTCCTTCAACACCCTTGCAGGTGCTTTGCTGGATGAAGGCAAAACCGAAAAAGCCCTGAATGCCCTGCACAAGAGCCTGGAGGTAATGCCCGACAAAGCCATTCCATACGACTATGCCACGGCCCTTACTGTTCAGCTGCTGCTGGAAGCCGGCGATGTGGAGCGTGCCGTAGAGATTGGCGATATCATGGCACAGCGTGCAGATGAGTTCCTTACCTACCTGGAGCAGGAAAACAAGGATATTGGCAATCAGCGCCAGATTAACCTGGTAATCCTGAACCAGCTTTCCAGGGCCATGGCCAATGCCGGCAGAGAAGCAGAAGCACAGCGCTACCAGCAACTGTTAGGCAAACACTACCAGTCGCTGCAAAGAGCGAGGTAAATAGTTTTCACAAACGCATAAAAAAGGGCAGCCACGGAAAATTTCCGTGGCTGCTTTTTCTTTAATAACGTTGATTGAAGATTATTTCATAACAGAAAAGTGCTGCATAATGTACACAACCCACCCCTGCCCCTCCGAGGAGGGGAATTCGTTATGCGCAGCAATTTATATGTTTTATAGCAAGGTCATTTATGAATAATTAGGGCATAAATATTTGCCAGCAGATAACTACCTAAGAAGTACGATAATCCCCTCCTCGGAGGGGCTGGGGTGGGTACGCCGCAGAGGTGGATCATGTTAGTTTTCCTGCTGCCGCTCAATCCATATTTCAATTGTCCGCAACACATTCTTCATGTCCTGCTTTACTTCCTTATTATCAAATCTTAAAAAGTGCACCCCGTAAGCCTCTAACTTTTGCTGCCTGAAAAGATCAGATCTGTAAGCCTCCTCATGATCATGACTTTTACCGTCTATTTCTATGACAAGCATCAAATCTTTACAAAAGAAATCAACAATATAATTGTCAAGTGGCTTTTGCCGGTCAAAATCAAAACCCAACATTTTCTTTTGTTTCAGTTCATTCCACAGCAGGACCTCCGAAAGAGTCATATCTTTTCTTAGCTTGCTGGCAAGAGCTTTTAGCCTGGGGTTGTACGGAATGATACTTCTTTTTGAATTCATGTTCATAAATATCATAATCCACTCCATCAGCGGAGTGTCCTATCACACTCCGAGCAAGGAAATTCCACTTCACCTGCCTGAGAAAGAAATTTATACCTGTGCCATTGTTTCACTTCGTCGCCACAAGAAACAAGTCCAGACTTCTGGCAGGTTCCTGGCTGATGAGGTAGTCTTCGTGGCTTAATTGCTGCACCAGGCCCTGGTTTTGCTTGCTAAGCCTGTTTCTGTTCAGGCGGTTCATAATTTCGTAGGGTACCTTCAGGATACCGGAGGGCAGGCGGTGCTGCAGATCCAGCACATCCCAGCGGGTAATGCGGGCAACAGATTGCTTGTTCTGCTCATAATAGGTCATGACCCTATCGTTACCGGTGATGCCCAGCATTTGTACCTCCCTGAAGATACTGGCCGACAGCTGGGTGAGCTCAGCTGCTTTGTACTCGCGGATATGCCAGGGGTTGCGGGTAAGGGTAAGTTCGATGTTGGGGGTGGTGAGGTAGAGCTTACCACCAGGCTTAAGGATGCGGTGCAGCTCTTCCAGAAAGGTGGTATCATCTACAATGTGCTCGATTACCTGGAAACACAGCACGACATCAAAAGTATTGTCTGCCAACGGAATGGGCGGTATGTGGGTTTCGATGAACTCTACATTCCTGAGGCCCTTTACCCGCTTTTGGGCAATGGCTGTGCTCTTATCAAGCGCTACATAACGGCTGCTTTTAGGGGCCAGCAGCTCAATTCCCCTGCCGTCGCCACAGCCAATTTCTGCAACAACGCCCTCGACCTTATCCGCTACATACAAATAGGGCTTTAACAAACGTTGATGTATTGGGTTATCCGACTGAATGGTTTCTGAAGTAACTTCTGTCTTAAAAAGAGCCATGAGTACAATAAAGGTTAATCCTTTTTTCTTATTTTGAAAAAGCTTATGCCAATGTTTAAATAATGAGTTTTATAAGCATGTTTAAACTTTACCCTTTGCACTGCAAAATTTAAACATGCTCTAACTACCTTTCCATGATTGGCCAGCCCTTTGGAGGAACTGCCGCCAGCCTGAAATTGAAGAGGCACCTGGTTGATATGCCTCAAATATTTAAACATGGGCTAAAGGTACGGGATAATTTTAGATCAGTAAACAAAGCTTCTGCGGCTGGTGCTTAACCTGCCCCTCTTTTTAATATGAAACATAGGTATTACCTGCAATTGTTTTTAATGCTGCTGGTCTGCAGCAACATAGTATTTGCACAGGACCTCACAAAAACCAACCTTAGCTGGAAGTACCAGCCCGATGCACCCCTGCAGCTCTCCTGGGACTTATACCAGCCCAAAGGACAACTGCCGGTGCTAATGCTGCAGCTGCAGCTTAGCCAGCCCGCCAAAACCAACTCCTTAAGCGGCTTTGTACACTACCGCGACAGCCTGCAAAACCCTGTATCGCTGCATCGGGAGCCCCTGTTCAGCTCGGTTAACAAAGGCGAGGCCACCCATCGCTTTCAGCATACCATCGATACCACCCGTGGTGCCGAATGGCTGGTGCTGGAATTGCAGCACCAGCAAAATACCGATAGCCTGCGCAGCTTCTGGTATACCCTGAACATACCTGCACTGCTGCACTTTGGCCCTCCTGCTTTTTACCTGCAACAGCAGAACAACCCCCTGGTAATGCCTTTTGCCCTGGTAAATGAAACCTTCGCAACACAATTTCCGGGTACCGGGGCTGCCGATAGTCTTTATATGTTCGTGTATGACCTGAATTTTTCACCGGCCTCCACCCCTATGACTACCGCACCAAATGCAGGCAGCAATAAAATGGAGATAAGCAACCGCCGGAGAATTGCTGCAGGCCAGCAGGTGGAGCCACAAACAGAAGCCTTTTACTTTATACAGGCCGATACCCTTACGCTAAAAGGCAAAGGTATCCGTGCCGAAGACAAGTATTTCCCTAAAACGCGCACCATACCCGCTTTTGCCGGCCCTATCCGCTACCTGAGCACCAACGAAGAGTGGACAGAGCTGGAGCGTGAAAATTTCAGCAAGCAGGCGCTGGATCGATTCTGGCTGCGCATGACGCAATCAGAAGACAGGGCACGCAAAATTATTCGCAGCTACTACCGCCGTGTAACGCAGGCCAACCGCCTGTTTACCACCTTTAAAGAGGGCTGGAAAACTGATATGGGTATGATTTATGTGCTGTACGGTCCGCCAGATGTGGTAACCCAGCGGCCCGATGGCGAACAATGGCAATACAGGTCCAGGGGCGATATTCCCGAAATAAACTTTACCTTTGTGCGCGCCGTCAATCCTTTTGACCCTAAGTACTACCAGTTGGTAAGAGACAGAGACTATGCGCGCACGCACTTTCAAACCGTAAGCAGATGGAGAAGAGGCCAAATTTTGCCTTAAGCACAGAATTAGTAAACGACCAGGATCTTATTTTTGGCACACGTGCCGTACTGGAAGCGATTCGCGCAGGACGTGAAATTGAAAACCTGCTGGTACAGCGCGATCTCAACAACGACCTGATCAGGGAGCTGAAGGCCGAGGCTGCTGCAAATGAAGTTATCTACCAGAAGGTGCCTGTAGAAAAACTGAACCGCATTACCAAAAAAAACCACCAGGGTGTAATCTGCTTCCTCTCTCCTATTCGCTATGCACCAATCCAGGAGGTGCTGGCCCATACTTTTGAGCTTGGCAGAATGCCGCTGGTGGTGGTGCTGGATAGGGTAACCGATGTGCGGAATTTCGGAGCCATTGCCCGTACAGCCGAATGCCTGGGAGTCGATGCCATCGTTATCCCCAGCCGCGGCAGTGCCCGTATCAATGCAGATGCTATGAAAACCTCTGCCGGAGCCTTAAACTTTCTGCCTGTTTGCCGTGAGCTAAACTTAAAAGATACGCTGCGCTTTCTAAAGGAGAGTGGGCTGCAGATTGTGGCCTGTACTGAAAAAGCAGCAGCACCTATTGCCGAAAGTGACCTTAGCGGTCCGGTTGCCCTGCTGATGGGCTCCGAGGAAGATGGTATTTCGCCGGAATACCTAAAGCTGGCCGACACCCGGGCCCTGGTACCCATGCTGGGCCAGGTTGGCTCTCTGAATGTATCGGTGGCAACTGCTATTTGCCTGTATGAGGTAGTAAGGCAGCGGGGACAAAAATAAACCCCGGACTGGTGTGATCAGGTCAGGCGTGACCTGGTGGCGAAATCTAATTTCCCCAATCCAGTGTTCGCTAATTTACAGTGTCCCACCGCCCGCCTCCTGGCGGGTGGTACCTTTCCTTAAGCCTCATGGCTTAATTATCAAGCCCGAAAAAAATACGAAGCCAGGAGGCTTCCCGAAAATTTCCACCCGCCAGGAGGCGGGCGGCGGTGGAATGATGTGGTGCGGTAGTGATTAATGCAAAAAAAGACCCCGGACTGAGGGCCGGGGCTAATTGAAAGAACTGCTAAAATTCTATCTTCGCGAGAGAACAGCTGAATGCCACAATTTTATTTAGCCCCGGGCTTCAGCCCGGAGTTCGCTAATCAAACCAATCAATCTTCAAAACGATTGAATTAATTCCCACGCTGTGCTAGCCAGGCCCAGGTTAAATTCACCGCCCAAAGCGCTATCCTACAAAAACTTCTCGCCTTTCTGAACCTTCACCTCGTTTACGTATTCACGGAAACGGGCCTCGTCGTCTTTTTTGCAGATCAGGATAACATCGTCACATTGTGCCACCAGGTAGCCCTGCAGGCCCTGCACCACCACCAGGTGATTCTGGTCTGATTTGATCATGCAATCATTGGCTTCAAATAGAATGGCATTGGCATCAACAGCGTTGTTATTTTCGTCCTTGTTGCGGATTTCGTGCAGCGAAGCCCATGAGCCAAGGTCAGACCAGCCAAAATCGGCCAGCACCACATACACATTTTCTGCCTTCTCCATAATGCCGTAGTCGATGGAGATGTTCTTGCTCTGCGAGTAGGCCGAGCGTATAAATTCGTCTTCTTTAGGACTGTAATAGCAATCGGGGCAGTCATCGAAGATTTCGGCCAGCTCGGGCAGGTGCTTTTCAAAAGCATCTACAATGGCACTGGCGCTCCAGATAAAAATACCTGCGTTCCAGACAAAATCACCACTGTCCAGGAAAGTCTTTGCCAGCTCCAGCTGCGGCTTTTCGGTAAAGGTTTTTACCTTCTTGAAAGTTGCGCCCGGCTCTTTAATGTACTGGATGTAACCATAACCCGTCTCGGGCCTGTTGGGGCGAATACCCAGGGTGATAAGCTTATCTCCTTTTTCTGCTTCCTGCAGCGATTTTTCTACAGTCTGGGCAAACTCTGTTTCATTGAAAATAGCATGGTCAGATGGGGCCACCACCATGGCTGCTTTCGGGTTCTTCTGCTTTATTTTATAGGCAGCATAAGCAACACATGGGGCAGTATTTCTGCGCACCGGTTCTGCCAGGATCTGATCGTCGGCAAGCTCAGGCAACTGCTCTTTTACCAGCGATACATAGGTGGTGTTGGTTACAATATAAATGTTCTCTACCGGGCATATATCCCGAAAGCGATTGGCTGTCATTTGCAGCAGCGACTGGCCTGTGTTTAACACATCCAGGAACTGCTTAGGCTGATTGTTACGGCTGTAGGGCCAGAAACGGCTGCCAATGCCGCCCGCCATAATCACTACATAATAGTTGGGGTTCATATTAAATAATGCCTTCCTTGATAAGATTGTGTATGTGTACAAAGCCAACCACTTCCCGGGCCTCATCTTCTGTTACTACCACCAGTTGGCTAATATTGTTTTCCTGCATCAACTGCAGGGCTTTAACGGCATAATCCGAGGGATAAACGGTTTTAGGGCCCGGCGACATCAGGTCTATGGCCTTCAGGCCCCTAAGGTCGTCATACTTCTGCAGCATGCGCCGCAGGTCGCCATCGGTAATAATACCTTTTAGCTGACGGTCTGCAGATATTACTGCTGCTGCTCCTAATCGTTTTCCGGAGATCTCCACGATGGTGTCTTTTAGGCTGTCTTCCTCAAACACCACGGGCAATTCATTTTCTTTGTAAATATCGCTTACTTTCAGGTACAGCTGTTTACCCAGGGCACCACCGGGGTGCAGGCGGGCAAAGTCATTGCTGGTAAAACCACGGGCTTCTACCAGGCATACTGCCAGTGCATCGCCCAGCGCCATCTGAACGGTAGTGCTGGTGGTAGGTGCCAGGTTATTGGGGCATGCCTCCTGCTCAATGGTAGCATTGAGCACAAAATCGGCCTGCCTGGCAAGGTAAGAGTTGGTGTTACATACCATGGCCGCCATCAGGGCACCCGTTCTTTTCAGGAGCGGTACCAGCACTTTTATTTCAGGGGTGCTTCCACTTTTTGAAAGGCAAATCACCAGGTCGTCTTTTTGTACCATGCCCAGGTCGCCATGAATGGCATCGGCCGCATGCATAAACAGGGCTGGTGTACCTGTGGAATTCAGCGTGGCAACGATTTTATTGGCCACTATGGCACTTTTTCCGATGCCGGTGATTACGACCCTGCCCTTTAGTTCCAGGATAGCGTTTACACAGGCTTCAAAGCTGCCATCGATGTAGTGGCTAATCTGCTGGAGTGCAGCAGATTCCTGCTGCAATACTTTTTGTGCAATCTGCGTTAAATTCTTAGCTTTTAGCAAAGCGGATGCATTTTTCTTTTAAATTGCAAATATAGAAAAAAACGTGGCTTAACCTTAGAAGAGTAGCGTACGATGTTAGTGGACCAAAAGGATGTCTTGAAAGAAAGGTTAAAGGAAGTATTCGGTTACGATCAATTCAGAGGAAATCAGGAGGCTATCATGCAAAATGTGATGGATGGCCGGAACACCTTTGTGATCATGCCCACCGGGGCTGGCAAATCATTGTGCTACCAGTTACCGGCACTTGTACAAAAGGGAACGGCAATTGTCATTTCACCCCTGATTGCCCTGATGAAAAACCAGGTAGATCAGCTGAATGCCCATGGTGTACAGGCACACTTCCTCAACTCTACCTTAAGCAAGGCAGAAATAAATAAGGTAAAAAGAGAAACCCTTGCCGGCAAAACCAAGCTGCTGTATGTAGCGCCGGAATCTCTTACAAAAGACGAAAACATAGAATTTCTTACAAAGGCAGATATTTCCTTTGTTGCAATTGATGAGGCACACTGTATCTCGGAATGGGGACATGATTTCCGCCCGGAATACAGGCGCATACGCACCATCATCAGCAAGCTGGGCAACCTGCCCGTGATTGCCCTCACCGCCACTGCCACCCCTAAGGTTCAGCAGGATATCCAGAAGAACCTGGAAATGGGCGATGCGGATGTGTTTATGTCTTCATTCAACCGTAAGAACCTCTACTACGAGGTGCGGCCTAAAAAACACACCAAAAAACAGCTGGTGAAGTTTGTAAGCCAGCACAAAGGCAAATCGGGCATTGTGTACTGCCTAAGCCGCAAAAAGGTAGAAGAAATAGCAGAGCTGCTGCGGGTGAATGGCTTTAAAGCCGCCCCCTACCATGCAGGGCTGGAGCCTGGGGTGCGCATTAAAAACCAGGACGATTTCCTGAACGAAGAAACTGACATTATTGTAGCAACCATTGCCTTTGGCATGGGCATCGATAAGCCAGATGTTCGCTTTGTGGTGCACTACGATACGCCAAAATCACTGGAAGGCTACTACCAGGAAACTGGCCGTGGTGGCCGCGACGGGCTCGACGGGCACTGCCTGATGTTCTACAGCTACAACGACATCATGAAGCTGGAGAAATTCAACAAGGACAAGCCTGTTACCGAGCGCGACAATGCCAAGATCCTGCTGCAGGAGATGTCCTTTTACGCCGAATCTACGGTATGCCGGCGCAGGCAGCTGCTGCACTACTTTGGTGAATCTTTCGGTAAAGACTGCGGCTTTTGCGACAATTGCCTGAACCCCCGCGAGCGTTACGAGGCAAAAGAACACCTCCAGCTGGTGCTACAGGCGGTAGACCAAACCGAGCAGCGTTTTGCCCTGCAGCACCTGGCAGATGTAATCCATGGCACCGAAAACCAGTACGTTGTTAGCTACAGCCATAATACATTGCCTGTGTGGGCAAAGGGCAGCGATCAAACGCTGGATTTCTGGAAGTCTGTGATCCGCCAGGCTCTGCTTTACGAGTTCCTGGAGAAGGATATCGAAAACATAGGCATTCTGAAGATCACCCCTAAGGGTGCCGAGTACCTGATCAACCCTTTTGCTGTAACCTTCACAAAGGATCACAACTACAGTACGGATGAGGTAGAGGAAGAAAATGAAAAAGAAGCGCCGGTAGCACAGCGCGCCTACGACGAGGCCCTGTTCAGCCTGCTGAAAGACCTGCGTAAAAAGCTGGCCAAGCAAAAGAACCTGCCGCCTTACGTTATTTTCCAGGACCCTTCGCTTGAAGAAATGGCCACTGTTTACCCAACCAGCTCAGATGCCCTGAGCCAGATCCAGGGAGTTGGCATGGGTAAGGTGAGCAAATTTGGCAGACCCTTTATAGAAGCCATTAAAAAATATGTTGAAGACAACGAAATTGAGCCTGCTACCGATATGGTGGTTAAAACCTCGGGAACGCGCTCAAAAACCAAGATTTTCGTTATTCAGCAGATAGACCGTAAGATAGACCTGAAGGAAATTGCAGAGGCGCAGAACCTAAGCATGGATGAGCTGCTCTCGGAAATAGAGCACATCTGCTACTCCGGCACCAAGCTTAACCTGGACTACTACCTCGATGATTACATTGATGAGGAACGCCAGGATGAGGTCTACGACTATTTTATGAATGCCGAATCAGACAGCTTGCGCCTTGCCCTGGAAGAGCTTGGCAGCAGCGATTATACCGAAGAAGAACTCCGCCTGATGCGCGTGAAGTTTCTCTCGGAGAATGCGAATTAGAGGGGTGTGAGGTATGAGGTATCAGGACTGCACCTGGCGCAAGCATCCGCTTGTGCCCATTATGATTGATGTGTACAGACACAAGCGGATGCCGGGTCGTGTAGGCTTGTGCCAGAGCAGTGTCTAACCTCTTACTTCTCACATCTCACTTCCAAAACCGATATACTTTATACCATAATCAGGCTCTCCCTTTCAAGAGAGCCTGTTTTATTTTAAATTTCGCAATCTTTTAACCTGCGACTTATCCAGATATGAATATACTAGTGATTGGATCCGGCGGACGTGAGCATGCCATGGCCTGGAAAATGAGCCAAAGTCCCCGCTGCTCCAAACTTTTTGTAGCACCCGGAAATGCCGGTACCGCCCAGCTGGCTACCAACCTGCCTATTGGGGTGGAAGATTTTGAAGCCATAAAAAAAGCAGTGCTGGCGCACAGCATAGCACTGGTGGTTGTAGGCCCGGAGGCACCGCTGGTTGCCGGCATACGCGATTTCTTTGAGCAGGACGATCAGCTGAAGAACATAGCCATTATTGGCCCGGGCAAATGGGGCGCACAACTGGAGGGCAGCAAGGATTTCTCGAAAACCTTTATGCTGCGCCACCGCATCCCTACTGCCGATGCCCGCACTTTCGATAAGCAGTCGCTGCAGGAAGGGCTGGAATACCTGCAGGACATGGCCCTTCCCGTAGTGCTAAAGGCCGACGGGCTGGCCGCAGGCAAGGGTGTGGTAATTTGCCAGACAATTTTCGAAGCAGAAGAAATGCTGAAAGAAATGCTGGTAGAGGAGAAATTTGGAGAGGCCAGCCAAAAAGTGCTGGTGGAGCAGTTCCTGCAGGGCACTGAGCTTTCTGTTTTTGTGTTAACCGATGGAAAAAACTATGTAATTCTGCCGGAAGCCAAAGACTACAAACGCATTGGCGAGGGCGATACCGGGCCTAATACCGGTGGTATGGGCGCCGTTTCGCCGGTAAGCATTGCCGACAGCGATTTTATGGAAATGGTAGAAGAGCAGGTGGTGAAGCGTACCATTGCCGGCCTGCAGCAGGATAGGATTCCTTTCCAGGGGTTCCTGTTCATAGGACTGATGAAGGTGAAGGGCGAGCCTTATGTGATTGAATACAATGTACGCATGGGCGATCCTGAAACCGAAGCAGTGCTGCCAAGGGTGGAAACCGACCTGGTGGAACTGTTTATGGCCACTGCAGAAGGCAGGCTTAACGAAGTAACACTTAAAACTGCCACTTTTGCAACAGCTACGGTAGTAATGGCCGCCGGCGGATACCCCGATGCCTATGAAAAAGGCAAGGAGATCAAAGGCCTGCCTGCTGAAAACGCACAATCAGCATTTGTTTTTCATGCCGGAACTAAGGAGCAGGCGGGCAAGGTTGTAAGCAATGGCGGCCGTGTGCTGGCAGTTACCGGTCAGGGCCCAACGCTGAAGGAAGCACTGGACCATGTATACAGCCAGGTAGAGGCCATCAGCTGGGAAAAAAGCTATTTTCGCCGTGATATAGGGCAGGATGTACTGGTTTAATACACCAATTTTGCTTAATATCGGCAGAATGCTTGTTCTACTTTTCTGCTAAGTAGCAGAAGAATCTATATGTAGGGAAGAATATTATGGGATGTATATCATGTAAAACCACAGGCAGTGAAGGAAGCAGCGTATCGGGTTGTAATAACAACGGCGCCTGCAGCACTGGTGGTTGTAATAAAATGAATGTGTTTGACTGGCTCTCCAATATGGACATGCCGGTAGTAGATAAATTTGATATCGCAGAGGTACGTTTCAAGAACGGACGCAAGGAATTCTTTCGCAATATTAACGGCATAGAGCTAACCACCGGCGATCCGGTAGTGGTAGATGTGCCAAACGGGCACCACATCGGTCATGTTTCGCTTCAGGGTGAGCTGGTGCGCCTGCAAATGCAAAAGAAGAAGGTAAAGAACGACGACAACATACGCGCCATTTACCGCATTGCAACCCCCAAGGACCTGGAAAAGTACGAGGAGCTCCAGAACAAGGAGATGCCTATTATGTTCCGCACCCGCGAGATCATCAGGGAGCTAAACCTGCAGATGAAGCTTACCGATATCGAGTACCAGGCCGATGGCACCAAGGCTACCTTCTTTTACTCGGCTGATGACCGGGTAGATTTCAGGCAGCTGATCAAAGTGCTGGCCTCGGAGTTCAGGTTAAGGGTGGAAATGCGCCAGATCTCACTGCGGCAGGAAGCCGGCAGGCTTGGTGGCATAGGCTCCTGCGGCCGCGAGCTGTGCTGTTCTACCTGGTTAACCGACTTCAAAAGCGTAAGCACCACGGCAGCCCGCTACCAGAACCTGTCGCTTAATCCTAGCAAGCTCAGTGGCCAGTGCGGACGCCTGAAGTGCTGCCTTAATTATGAGCTGGAGACCTATATGGAGGCACTGGAGGATATTCCTGCCGTGAACCAGCCCCTGGTTACGGAAAAAGGAGAAGCCTACCTGCAAAAAACCGATATCTTCCGGAAAATGATGTGGTTTGGCTATTCTAACGAAGACCAGTGGCACCCGGTAGAAGCAGCCCGTGTACAGCACATTATTGAGCTGAACACCAAAGGCATAAAGCCTGCCACCCTTTTAGAAGATAAACTACCTGAACTGGATGAGGGACCAAAAGTACTCAACCAGGACCTGGCGCTAATGGATCAGCGTTTCCAGAACAAAGCTGCCAAAACCAAAAAGAAACGCCGCAAAAAACCAAAGAGCAAGAAAGAAGATGGTAAACAATCTTAAGGCGGCTTTTGCCGGCCTTTCGCTTTTGCTCGTTCTCAATGCCTGCGACGAGCAAAGGGTGTTTGAACGAAATGTAGATATAGAGGACTATGCCTGGCATAAAGATTCGGTGGTGCACCTGCAGGTGCCCATCGAAAATGCTGATGTTCCCTACAATATTTACTACAATGTGCGAAATGCCCTCTCCTATCCTGCCCAGAATCTGTACCTGCAAATAGAAGTAGCAGATTCTACCGGTAGAACCATCGCATCAGACCTGAACAACATAGAGCTTTTTGACCGGCAAACTGGCAAGCCCTATGGCGAAGGCCTGGGCGATATCTTTGATCACCAGATCCCGGTGTACCGCGACTTTAAATTTCCACATCCCGGTGTTTACGATGTAAGCATTCAGCACCGCATGCGGGAGTCCGACAAACGCGTAATGCAGGGCAACAGTTTACCCTATATCATGTCTGTAGGCATTAGGGTAGAAAAAGCCGGCGCACAGGAGCAAGCGCAATAAGTTTCATCAATAAGCCCTCATTCCTTATTTACAGGTCATGAGACATGATTATGAGTAGAACAGCTATCTGTTCTACTCTTTTTTTTACTATTGAATAAGGACGTTACGGGTAAAACTGGAATAGTAGCATATGTCTGAAGCTGCTTTCATAAAAACAGGTGCTAAGGCAATTCGTCAAAAAGTTGCAGAAGCAATTTATCCAGTATGAAGAAGTAAGGCACACCTGCTCCAGGGCTTCTGTTACGAAACAGCAGGTATGAGTTTAGGCTTCTGGGTCTTTTCTGTTGGTAGTTTGATGATGAAGCTTGTACCCTGGCCTTCGGCTGACTCAATTTCGATGGTTCCCCGATGGCGCTCTACAAACTCGCGGCAAAGCCAGAGCCCTAAGCCGCTCCCCTTCTCATTTTCTGTGCCTCTGCTGGTGCGCAGGGTGTTGTCTTTCATGATGTGCTGAAGCTTTTCGGGCGCTATGCCAATACCTGTATCTTTTACGATCAGGCAGGTATGGGCATCTGTTTCATACGCACTAATGGTAACAGTACCACCCCTAGGCGTAAATTTAATAGCGTTGCCCATGAGGTTACGTATTACCAGGTGCAGCATTTGCTTATCGGCAAACACATGCTCCGGCGCACAGGCTTTCACCAGCTTTATTTCTTTTACCTGTGCGGTTGTTTCCAGCAGCAGAATGTTTTCATCTATAAGCCTTTGCAGCTTTACCTCTCCTGGCGAGAACTCAATAATACCACTTTGTGCAGTAGACCACTGCAGCAGGTTATCAAGCAGAATGGTAATGCCGCGAAGCGAATGTTCAATTCTGCCTGTTAGGCGGTTCATCTCCTCCTGTGTGAAATGTACATGGCCCTGGTGCAAAATCTGCACAAATCCTTTTAGTGTAACCAGTGGGCTGCGCAGGTCGTGGGCTAAGATACCAAAGAACTTATCTTTGGTATCGTTGAGTTGCTTAAGCTGGTTTTCAGAAGACTGCAGCTTTAGGTTCACTTCATGTAACTGGGTGTTTTTCTGGCTTATTTCCTGATTTCGCTCTTCAAGCCTTTGGTTTTGCTCCTGCTTATCCCTGTAACCTTTGTAAAGCACATATACACTTCCACCCGCTAAAATGACCAATAAAATTGAAACCAGGATAAGGTTATTTTTCCGATACAGCTCAAAGCGGTTTATTTCATTTTCATTGTTCAGGATCTGCATTTCCTTATCCTGGATCAGCTTGGCAAAGGCACGTTCCTTTCGCTCAATCTCCAGCTTTTTGGCCATTTCTGCCATCTGAAAATTTGCCTCCTGCTGAAACAAGGTATCCTTGTAGGCTGTATATTGCTCTTTATGATAGTACGCCAGATAGTAGTTTTCCACAGCGGCGTAAAACTTTGCCAGGTAATGATGGGCATCTGAAAGACGCTGTACGTTATGCACCCTGGTAGCAGCCTTCAGCGCATTCCTGAAGTAACGCTCGGCTTCATCGAAGTTTCCCAGCTGCTGGTGCACCTGACCTATGTTTATTAATACGGCACTCAGATCCCGTACATTTTCCTCTTTATTGTATATGTCGTAGGCCTTTAGCAGAAAACTCAGGGCCAGTTTATAATTCTTTGCCGCCTTATGAACCACCCCCAGGTTATTCAAAACAGCAGCATAATTAGCGCTATTCATCTCCTTATCCACATAAGTCAGGCTTTGGTTAAAATAATCGAGCGCCTTGTCGTACTGTTTTAACAGGTAGGCTATATTTCCCAAATCTCTTAGGCTGTTGGCAATAATGGAGGTATATCCATGCTCTTTACCAATGTTCAGTGCCTCCTGGTAGTACAGCTCGGCTTCCGGATAGAGGGAGCGCATTCTGAAAAGCCCGCCTATGTTGCGCAGGCTCCTGGCCATTGACAAGGTATCACCCATTTCAGTGTACAGCTTGTTTGCATTCGTAAAAAAGTCTAATGCAGTAAGAAGATTAGCCTGATCCTGGTAATAGTAGCCCAGATTTGTCATGGCATCTGCCATACCCAGCTTAAAGCTGTTTCGTTCAGCAGCAAGCAGGGCCTGATTGCCTAAAGCATAAGCCTGTGCAGGGGCTTTATCGAGCAAATCACTGGCCAGATCATTCAGTATGTCGATACTATCGTTAGGTAAAGGGGCATCTGTTCCTCCTCTGCCAGCAGAAGGCTGCCCAAAAGCAGACCAGCTGGTAAAAAATATGAATATAAGTATAAGAGGCCTCATGTATTATTCTGTATAACAATCGACGAATTTATGAAAAGTCCAATTATTACCTAGAGAATAAAGCATGGGATTCTTACATGTAGACTAATTACCCAGCTGTAGATAGATGAGTTTACGGGTTTCGTTGCCCACTAAAAGTGATGTATTGTTTATGAAGAGAATTGCCTCACTTTGCCCTGCACCGGGTATTCTAATACATCCGAGGGGGTGCTGCAGGTAAGCATCAGGTGCTTTTACAGAGAAAAGATACACCTTGCCATAGGTAAGCAGGGCGAGTGTGCTGCCATCGGGGCTGATATCTGCAGCTGTTACCAGGTCTTTTACATAAGCTGATTCCTGAAGTGCTGCAGCATAGGCCCCCGGCTGGTCCGGCACTGTATAATGCCTCACATAGCCGTCGCCCCGTGATTTGGTGAACAGATGTAGTTGACCAGCATGCCAGATAAAAGCTTCGCAGTCGTAGTTCTGCTCCTCTTTTGCAGGGGGAAAGCCTTGCTGATCCTCCCAGTGGAACCGTATAGTATCTATATCAGCTTTGTCTGCAGACAGCCTGAAAATCATTAAATTGCGCCGCTGGTTCTGGTTATTGCCAAAATCGCCTATGTACAGGTTGCCTTCACTGTCGCGGGCCAGCTCTTCCCAATCTATATTACGCAGGGGCAGAGAAAGGGTATCCAGCAGCCGGCCATCTGCCGCTATACGATAAAGTGCTGCTGCGCCTCCACTATCGCGCAGGGTCCAGAAGCTACCCCCGCCGGCATGCTCCAGGCCAGAGCTTTCGGCCAAAGCTTTAGGCATACGGGTGTAGGCACGTGCATCATACCTTTTAGAGAACTCCTGCTGCGGTGGGCAGCAGGGAATGAGCATTGCCCGCAGGCTTAGCAGCAAGGCTATGACCTTTGCACTAAACATCTAGATGATTTAAATACCTGTGCACACTCTCCAGAAACTTTTGCCTGTTTACCCAGTAATCGCGGCTGTAGAAGCGCTGCCAGGGCCAGTGGTTATTATCCAGCACCTGGTAGTGGTATACATGGCTCTCCTTCATGGTAAGGGCATGATAGTACTGCAGATCATCAGTTAAAAGCAAACCTGCATATTTATGATGATGCAGCGCTGTAAGGTCGGCAAAGGGCTGCCGCTCTCCTACGCTGTATTCCGGATGATCGAGGTTTTGCATGATGCGCTCCTTGAGCAACCATTGCAGTCCTTTTTTGGGAAGCAGGCGCGGCTGTGGCCAGAAACCAGCCTCCGAAACACGGTAGGCATAATTCAGATAGGCTTTGAGCAGCTTTGGCCCCTCGTTTTTGGCTTCGCTTACTTCCAGCTCATCAGGCAAAATACTGCTTACAATATAAATCATTTCACGGGCACGCGTAATGGCTACGTTGAGCCTGTTTTCGCCATGCGTCTGGCTAAGGCTGCCAAACTGCATGAGCATCCGCCCTTTTGCATCGGGTGCATAGCCTACGGAAAATACAATTATGTCACGCTCATCGCCCTGCACGTTTTCTATGTTTTTTACAAAGAGCGATTCGGGCAGCAGTATGTTTTTTGCACGGGCACTCTCCTCCAGCATATCCTGGATAAGCTGCTGCTGGCGGGCATTGAAGGTAACTACACCCACGCTCTTTGGCTCATACCAGGGTACTCCATCCTCGCCTGCCTGCATTTCTTTTTCTTTTTCAGTAGCAATCAGCTCCAGCACCAGCGCTACCACGGCGTTTGCCTCCTGCTGGTTCTGCTGATTATCCCATATACCCGTAGTTTTAATGTAGCGGATGGCAGGCTGCAGGTCGTTTACCCGGCGTCGGTCAGGCACCATCTCCAGCCGGTGGTTGTAGAAATGTTTGTTCGAGAAATATATAAGCTCGGGCGCACGGCTGCGGTAGTGGCCCTGCAGGTGTACCTCGGGCAGGTAACGGTGCGCCAGGTCCAGCAGCGATTCTACTTCTGCATCGGGACTCTCCTCTTCATCGGCATCCTCCCACCTGATCTGGTATAAGTCGTTGGGCTGCAGCTGCTGGCTATCGCCACTAATGAGCACCTGCCGACCCCTGAAAATTGCTGGCAGCCCCTTTTCCACAAAACACTGTGATGCTTCATCAAAGATAACCAGGTCGAAGAGGGGCATCATTGGAAATACTGCTGATACTGCCTCTGGCGATGCCATCCAGCAGGGCAGCAGCTTAAAGGCCTCGTCGCCATACTGCTCCAGCAGCTTTCTGATGGGCCATATTTTGCGCTTTTTTCCTACCTGGTGCCGCAGGTCGCGGTAAGTAACCTGGTTGTTAAGGCGGTTAAATTCGAGCGACTGGTAGGTTTGCTCCCGCACCCGCATGTGGAGGATCTGCTGACTTAGTGCCGCTTTTTCTTCTAGGCAGGCACGCAGCTCCTCTTCAAGTTTCTGAAGCTGGCCGGTAGAGGCGCTGCGAAGCTGTGGAAACTTTGCCTCTATGTGATTGATCCAGGCCAGGCGGAGGCTATTGAGAAAATAATCACCTAGCTGCTCATCCATCATACCGGCCGGTGCTTCCTTCACCACTTTCTCCATCAGCTGCAGCTCATCTGCCAGCAGAGATTCACGCAGGCGGTCAAATTCTGCAATCAGATCGAAATCCTCTTCCAGGCTTGCTATCATCTGGCGGGCTTTGCTCTCGGAACTAAGCAGTTGATCTATCTGACCAGGCGCAAGATACTGCTGCCACTGCTCCCGCCTTGCCTTGATTTGCGCCAGCAGGTACAGCAGTTCTTCAGCTGACTGCTTTAGCCCAGCATAGCTAAGGCGCCTGAGGTTAAAATAATGATCGAAGTTGCGGATGGCATACAGCTGCTGGAGTGCTTTGAGAGATTTATGCTGAAGGCTGAACCACTTCTGAAATTCGAGTTTCTGGTAACTGCCGGGGATATCCTGCACCCAGTTTACAGCACGCAGGCGGGAAAGGTTATGCTCCAGGTTCAGGCGATTGTCTACCTTTTGCATGAGCACACCTACATCTTTACTGCCGTTGCTTAGCCGGTTGGCTACCATTACCTGCTCTACTTCGGTCTGCTCCCTGGAAAAGTACTTCCACTGCACAAACTTAAATACACTTCGCTGCGCTTCTCTTCTGCTATGGAGCACATCCTGAAAGTAGCCGAGCTTTTCTACCGTTAAGCTAAGCTCAGGGCCATCGCCTTCAAAGCACAGCATCAGGCTCTTTTCTATATCAAGGAGCTCTTCACCATCAATGCTGTTGCGCCTAAAGTCCAGCAAATGCCTTACATTGCTGTATACCTCCGGGTCTTCCAGCTGCTGCAGGAGCTCCAGGATCTCCGGCTCACGCAGCAGGAGGTATTCTGCCGTTTCGTAGGTAATATCGTGCTGCAGGTGCTGGCTGATCTGCTCCGAGAGCTTTTGCCTGAACTCCTGCATTTGTTTAATATACACCAGCATCTGCTGCTGGTCTGCAGGCCCCAGACTGGCAAAAGACTTTCGCTCCTGCCAAGGATGATTCCCTTTACGGAATATGGAGGAGAGATGCAGGTAGTTACGCAGGAGGCGCACAAACCCATCGGCTGCCCCCTCCCTGAAGGGGTAGTGACGAAACTCCTGCCTGAGCTCCAGCGCTGCCTCTTCCCTTTCTGTAGTGAGGTACAGCTCCTTTACAGAAATACCACACTCTGTTTCATCAAAGAGGGTTTCCTTAAAAGCAGCCAGCTCTTCCTTTAGCTGCTCAGAGCGCCTGCTCACCTGCTGGAAATAGCGCTCCATCTGAATAGAATCCAGCCCGTAGTTACCATTGCGGTACTCTCCCACCCTGTCTACCTGGCGGGCCAGCTGCTCATAGATCTTTTTCCTGTCCCACCTGAAATCGTGCACCAGCGCCACAAAATCAGCCACCTGCCGACTATCCAGGCGGTTATACACCACATCCAGGGCTGCTTTTTTCTGCGACACCAGCAATACGCGCTTGCCTTTGGCAATAAAATCAGAAATGAGGTTGGCAATGAGCTGTGACTTGCCCGTACCCGGAGGCCCCTCCACCACCAGGGAAGCGCCTGCTTTTACAGCCCTGATTGCTGTTTCCTGGCTTGCATCGAGCTCAAAGGGCGTGTTCAGAATTTCTTCCCGTACCTGCCTGCCCAGTGCCACCAACGGATAAGGCTCCTGCGCCGGATCGGGCAGTTCGGCAAGCATGCGCTGCTGCATAAGCTCCTCCAGGCTGTTAAAAGGCTGCTGGTCTATCAGGAAGTTATAATCTGGCACAATGTAAGAGCCTGCCTGAGGGAAAATGCCCAGCACAGCCTGCGGCAATAACTGCAGCTCGCCTGGCTTTACAGACTCCTGCAGGGCTGCTGCTGAAAGATTTTCGAATGGCTGCAGCTGATCGGAGAAAAAGGCCTCTGTAAACTGCAGCGCAACAGGTGGCTCTTTGAATAATTTGTACAGCTTGGTCCTGAAAAGCCTGCTATCTGGTTCCCAGTCGCTGAAGTTCTTATCGAACAGCTTTTCAGGTATTTTTATGCCGTTGTAATGGGCATAGGCCAGTAAAAAGCTTTTATTGAGGCTAACATTTACATCGGTGCGCAGCACCAGCTTCCATTGCTGATCTTCCTCCCGGATATCTACCGGAAAAAAAAGCAGGGGGCAGCGCACAGCGGTACCATCGGCAAAGCTGCCGGTTACAAACGGCCAGCCTACATAAAGATCCTGGGCACCCCGCTCTTCGGCTATAAATTTAGTAGTACGCTGCAGCTGCCTTAGGCGGCGGCTGGCGGTATTAACGGCATCATCGCGCGGATCGGCAACCGGAGAAACAACGGAATCTTTGCCAGACAGCAGGTTTTCCACCACCACAAAAACCGACTGGTTGGGGTACAGGAAGTTAAGCTCCCACAGATCCAGGAATTGGCCGGCAATAAGCCTTCGCAGCAATATAGAGCGGTTGCTGCCGGTTAGGTTGGTGAGTCGGCGCAGGTATAACTTAAGCAGCTGTTGCATATCTCAAAGTTGGGGGCCGGTAGCAGGCCACAATAAACAGCCTGTAGCAGGCCGGAAACTGTAATATAGCAAAATTACCAAAGGCAGCAGCTTTTCTCAAGCGGCTACACCAATGTACCTATTAAAACCGCAGGTAAGGTCTGAGTTTTTTTACAAAGCTTTCGTCCAGTGTATGAATGTTAAGCAGATCCTCTGCCTGCAGGAAAGGGCCGTGCTGTGTCCGATAGGCTACCAGCAGTTCTGCCTGTTTTCGGCTGATATACGGATGCTGTGCCAGCCGGGATGCATCGGCCGTATTGATCTCCAGGTAACGTGGTGCTCCATTCTCTGGCAAATAGGCACGCTCCAGCAGTGCATCTGCTGCTTCAGGGGGCAGCCCCCAAACCTCCCGTACCTGCTCTGCCTTTACAAAACCGCCCAGGCCATCCCGAAATTTCAGGATCCTGCTACTTAGCACTGGCCCAATCCCCCTCACGGAGAGCAACTGCATGGAATCGGCCCTGTTTAGGTCGAAGCGGGCAGTAGTGCCCGCTGTTGCACGCTCATCGCCAGGCGCTGGGGTTCTGTTTTCTCTGCTTGTGCCTGCGCTTCTGTCAGGTACTCTATATCTGTTGGCGGCAGCAGCCTGTCCTGCAGTAGGTGGTGTCTGCTGATCAGGCAGGAGCACCCAAGGCTCCAGGTTCTGGTATAGGTCCCGGGGAAGTCCGTAAATTTTAAGGAGGTCATCTTTTTTCCTGAACCTGCCTCCTTTTGAACGGTAGTTGTCCAGCCGGCGGGCCAGTGCTGGGGTAAAGCCCAGCCGCAGCAGCGAATCGTAAGGGAGTGTATTGGGGTTGAAAGGGAAAAGCTCAGCGGCCGACTGCGCCTCCTCCCGTACAGCAAGTGATGGCCGGGGGTAAACTGCAAGGGTATCTGCGGCTTCCAGCACCTGCACCAGGCTATCGAGCGCCTGCTGGTCTGCTACAGGATTATAAGGTGCTACCGGCAGCATTCTGTACACAAACCAGCCGGCATATACCAGGAGCAGTATGATTGCCAGCACAGAAAATCCCTTTGCTTCGCCACGGGTAAAGCCAAAAAAATTGCGGATGTACCGCAACCAACGTTGCCACATACACTAAAAGGCTTTTAAACAGCAAAAGGCGGATAAACCGCCTTCTGCATATTAATTAATCATTGTCTTCATAGCTATCGGGCTCTGGCCGCTTTGGCGCCCTTAATACTTTTAAGAAAAAGTAGCCGGTTATGACCGTTACCGAAACCTGCACCAGCACCATGGTTATTAATGCACTTGTTGTCATAATTTATATCCTCCCGCTTAGTCTACGCTGGTTTGTTGCCCTATGCACCAGCACACTTAAAAATACAAACAGCAGCACCAGCAATATTCGCGACATATCAATATAGAAAATATTATTGATAAAATCACCCTGTGCAATAGGTGTACCTGCCGTTACAGCAGCGCCCTCCTCTACAATCAGCTGTTCGCCTTCTTCAAAAGTGTAGGTTTTCACCACCATCAGTGAGTCGAAGGTAGATACATCGCCCAGGCGGCTTTCTGTAATAGATAACGGCAGGGCCTTGCCTGCTTCATCGCGGTAAAACTGCTCACGCCTTACAATATCCACTACTGTTTTGTCTGCTTCAGGCGTTCGTACATTTGCCACTTCTCCCGCTACTTCTGATTGGAACTGGTCGGCAAAATAGCTGCGGTTAACCTGCACCCCTACATTCTGAATTCTGCCAATAATACTGCTGGCATCCAGCTCCCAGTTACCTGCCAGGGCTGCAGACCAGTCATTGTCTTTAGGCGTTATCAAAGCACCCAAAAACACGATCAGAATAATTAGGGGAGTTACATATTTAATTATTGGCTTAAAGAAGGTTGGTATGCGGATATCGGCACCGCTGTTCAGCTCTGTCCAGGCTTTGTCTATACCAAAGCGCCAGCTGAAGATAATACTTTCTGCCAGCGCAAAAATTACGAGCGAAACGGTTCCGGCCCAATAATCATACTCATCAAAAACACCTTTATTGAAGAAGAAAACGGTAGGCAGACCCATTAACAGCACCAGGCCACCAAATGACCAGGCCGATTTGTTGCGGCCCCACTGAAATTCATCTTCCATAAAACCCATCCAGGGGGTACCCATGGCCAGCGAAGAAGTAATGCCCGCAAAGAATAGCAAACCAAACCAGAACAGGCCCGCCAGTGTTGCCAGCAGCGTACCCCACTGATCGAAGAGGTATGGCATGGTTTGGAAAGCCATGGAGAAACCTGCATTTTCACGAACCCAGTCGAGCCCCAGGTAACCTACTGCAATTGGAATTACAATAGAGGCACCAAGCACTACTTCCACAAAGCCGTTCATCCAGCCGGCGCTCATGGCATTAAGGGCAATATCGTCTTTAGGCCTTACATAAGAGGCATAACATTGTATGGTACCCATGCCCACCGATAGGGTAAAGAAGATTTGTCCGGCAGCGGCCAGCCACACTTTAGGATCGGCAAGAGAGGTAAACTGGGGCTCCCAAAGGAAGTTAAGGCCTAAAAAGGAGTTACAATCCTCGCATCCTTCCGGTGCTCCGCTACTGCCCAGGGTAATGCCCCTAACTGCCAGAAAAGCACCAAATACAATGAGCAGAGGCACACCAAACTTGGCAACAATCTCCACACCACCGCTTAGGCCACGGGAGAGAATCCAGGTATTAAGCAGTAAGCAGATCACGTAAAACACTACCGCCTCGTAAGGGATGCCTGTGGTGCTAACGCCAATGGTTACATAATCGCCAAAGAACTGGGCCACCTCGCCCTGGCTCATACCAGAGAATGTCTGGACAAGCGAGTGGTACACATAAGAAAGGGTCCAGGACTCTATATAACAGTAGTAAGCTGCTACGGCTATGTTTGTGAAAATACCAAACACGCCAAAATACTTCCAGAACCGCAGGCGTGTCATATTATCCAGAATGAAGGGCGTGGAGTGATTGCCAAAGCGGCCGCCGTAACGGCCCATGGTCCACTCGATCCAGAGCAGCGGAATGCCCATCAGCAGGAAACAGATAATATATGGAATGATAAAGGCGCCACCGCCATTCTGTACTGCCTGTACAGGAAATCGCAGGAAGTTACCCAGGCCCACGGCATTTCCGGCCATTGCCAGAATCAGACCAACCCGGGATCCCCATGATTCAGTGTTATTGCTCATGCAGGTAATTTTATTCGCAAAATGTAAAGAAATTTATTTTGAGTCTTGCTTTAAGCGGACTTAGTCTTGCCAGAGCAGAACTGCAGAAAAGCCGAAAATAAAGCCTAAATTGCCACATATCAAAACGAACTGATCTATTCTTGTTGGGCCAATAAGCGGAATTAACCGGCCCAGCCAGTAACATTGGGTTGTAAAACAGGTGCCTGGGGCAGTTCTACTAAACTTTTATCAGTACTTGCAGGATAATATATCATATAACTAGCACTGCGCCGAACCTTCTGAAACGCTATTTTTGTTTAATTTTAGCTGCTGACAGCAATCTGTTTATAATGATTCTAAATAGCAATATCATGATCATTGTCATTTAATTTGAATCAATTCTGCTGTAATTTTGCTCTTGAAACTGAAGATGATGCAAACAGGATTTAAAGTATTAAGTCTTTCTCATAAGAAGGCTCCCGTAGAGATACGGGAACTTGTTTCTCTTTCCGAAGATAATTGTCGTGCGTTGTTGCTGCAGTTACGCGAAGTGCTTGATATATCAGAAGCGCTGATCGTATCTACCTGCAACCGTACCGAAATATATTATGCTGCCGAGCAGGACTACAGCCAGGAGCTTGTAGGGCTGATTGGGGTACAAAAAGGTATTTTAAAGACCGAAGCCATTCGGCATTACTTTAACAGCATTACCGAAACAGAGGCAGCAGTTCGCCACCTGTTCAGGGTATCTATGGGGCTTGAGTCGCAGGTAATTGGAGATATACAGATCAGCCACCAGATTAAGTGTGCCTACCAGTGGACAGCCGATGCCGACATGGCCGGCCCATATCTGCACCGTCTGTTACACGCTATATTCTTCACCAACAAAAAAGTGGTGCAGCAAACCTCCTATCGCGATGGTGCTGCATCTGTATCATATGCAGCTGCCGAACTGGTAGAGGAGCTTACTGCAAACCTGGTAGAACCCCACGTATTGCTGGTTGGCCTGGGTGAAATTGGTGCCGATGTGTGCCGCCACCTGAGCAAGCAGCCTAATCAGCATTTAATGGTTAGCAACAGAACCATTGGCAAAGCCGAGGCTCTGGCGGCCGAATGTGGTGCCAAAGTAGTTCCTTTTGAAGAGGTAAGTGAGGCGATCCGCGATGCAAATGTTGTGATTTCTTCTGTAGCCATGCCTTTGCCTTTCATTACACGCGCTGCACTGGAGAGCAGCGAACGGCTTGCCTACCAGATTTATATTGATCTTTCTGTTCCGCGCAGCATAGAACCTTCGGTAGATGAGCTGCCCGGTGTGCTGCTTTATAACGTTGATAATATACAAAACTTAGCCTCTGCCGCACTGGAGCGACGTATTGCCGCTATTCCGCAGGTGGAAGCACTCATAGAAGAAGCGATTGCAGAGTTTAACGACTGGTCCCGCGACATGATGGTATCTCCTACCATCCAGAAGCTAAAAAATGCACTTGAACAAATACGGCAGGAGGAAATTACCCGTTACCTCAAAAGCAGCAACAGCCAGGAAGCCCAGCTGGTAGATAAAATTACCAAAAGCATGATGCAGAAAATCATTAAACTGCCGGTGCTTCAGTTAAAGGCTGCCTGTAAACGTGGAGAAGCCGAAACACTTATTGATGTTCTGAACGACCTCTTTAACCTGGAGGAACGTACAGAAGCGCATCAACCCTGAACGTTACCGGCTACCGGTACGCTTGTACTTAGTACGCTTTCTCCCAACCACACTGCTTAATTACAGCTACGGTAGTATGTCCAAAAACTGTTTCCCTGCCAGGTTATCTGGTCATTTTACGCTATTGCTCATTATTGCAGCCTGCTTCCCTGTAGCGTTAAGCTCCATGGCCATGCAGGCTTCTTCGCCATTTCTTATTCAGAAAGATGGCAACAAATTTGGCCTTGTAAATGAGCGCGGTAAGCAGGTACTGCCCGCACGCTACGACAGTCTTCTGTACACACCGCATAGCGAGTACTTTATTGCTTACCTGCGCACCAACGGAAAAACCCAGCAGGCAGGCCTAATCAATGCCAAGGGAAAGGAGCTGATTCCCATTCGCTACGCAGCGATCAGGCCACTGGCTACCAACCGCTATGCGGTAACTAATGCAGAAAAAAAGATTGCGCTTTTCGATGATGCGGGCATTTCAAAGACCTCTTTTCAATTCGATGAAATAACTGCTTTCCGTGGTAACCTTGCTCGTTTTTACCAGCAGGGCAAAGCCGGTGTTGTAGATAAGGAAGGCCGCATCAGGCTCGAAGCCAAATACCAGGATATTATTATACATAACGACCATTCTGTAGATGTGGTGCCGGTCAGGAAGTGGACCATTACCGACGGAAACAACAAGCACCTCAATACCCTGCTCTACGACAGCATCAGGCCACTGGGCGAAGATCGCTGGGCCATTACCACCCGCTTTTACGACTCTATAGGCCGCTCTACCACCATGACGGCCCTCACCGATGCACACGGCAGCATACTGGTGCCTTACCGGCCCATGAATATCGATCCGTTTAAAAACGGTGTGGCCCGGGTAAAAGAGGGTACACATTTTGGCTTGATAAACCTGAAAGGAGAATATATTCTGCCGGCAGAGTGGGATTCGCTGGCTGTGGCACAGGAAACGGTTGTGGCTGGTATGCGGCTTACGGCAAACTGGTACTGGCACCTGTTTAACCTGCAGGGCAAGAAGCTTAGCCGCCATACCTACCAGCGCATTGTACCGGTGGATGAAGGCCCATTTCCTGCCAAAAAAGATAACCGCTGGGGATACATAGACTATAACGGGGCAGAAACCCTGATTTGCCGATACGACACCACCTTTGCCTTTACCGGCGAACTGGCACGGGTACGCTACAGTGGCCAGGAAGGGGTGATTAATAAAGAAGGGCTCTGGCAAATAAGACCCACCGCCGAGCACATTACCATTATTAACCCTACACGCTTTTTGGCCCGTAATAAAGCTGGTTACCAGCTACTGAATGAAAAAGGAGAGGTTCTGTTTGAAACAGCAGCAGTACTGAAACTAATCGTTGGCGGCATAGCCGAGATCACCCCAGACCGCCGCTGGGGACTTATTGACCTGGATGGTAAAAGGCTTAGCTTCCCCATCTATGACTGGATCTCGGATCTGCAGGAGGGCCTGGCCTTTATTGCTACACAGGAGGGTAAAAAAGGCATCTTAAGCCCAAATGGTAAGCTTTATATTGCTGCCGGCCCCACAACCTGGGAACAGTTGTACAGCATGAACGAGGGCTTTATTGGTGCACAGATTGGCCGCCAGCAGGGTTTTGTAGATACTAACGGTAAGCTAAGAATTGCGAACCGCTACGATACCGTCAGCTTTTTCTCCGATGGCATGGCTGCCGTATCCATTCGTGGTAAGTGGGGCTATGTAGATAAAATTGAACGCCTGCGGGTACAGCCCCTCTACGACCTGGTGCTGCCTTACCAGAATGGAAATGCAATTGTGCAGCTCTCTTCCCGCCAGGGCATCATCGATAAAAAAGGACAGCTCATCCTGCCCCTCGAGTACGACAACATCACCCGCCTGACCAACGGCCGTTTTCTGCTAAAGCAGGGAAATCTGATAGGCCTTGCCGATGCACAGGGCAACCGGATCATCAGCCCTAAATACGATGCCGTACAGGATCTGCAAAATGGTTACCTGCTGGTAAGCCGTAACGGCAAAAAAGGGCTTGTTACGGTAGACGGCGTTGGCACCATCCCTATGATCTACGACGTACTGATCTACGACACAAAGAACAACCTTTACCTCTCTACCCATAAACGTGAAGGTATTCAGCGAATCACGCTGCAGTAGCATTGCTGTATCCGTTTGTAATTCCGGAGCTAATGTATTTTCTCTATCGGACTGCCACTGCGAGGGCACAATTTTGTAACTTCCGGCGTTATAGTGGCTGAAATCAGAACGAATACATGAAGCAATACCTGTTACTGCTGATAGGATCCTTAACTGCCGCATTCTACTCCACGGCAGAAGCACAACAGCGGATCACTACCTACCACGATTCTGCCAGAACAATTGTAAAAGCTGTATACTTTATCCAGAACGGCGATAGCAGCCGCATCCATGGTCCATACAAGGCCTTTCATACCGATGGTGCACTGGCTACCAAAGGAGCTTTTAAAGAGGGTAAAAAAGTAGGTGTTTTTGAGCAGTACTACCCCGAGGGCCAGCTGCAAAGAGCCATTCCATTTGAAGGTGGCTTCCGCAATGGCGAAGTGCTGATCTATGACCCTAATGGCGCAGTAATACAGCGTGCATTCTATAAAAATGATACCCTTGATGGTGAGCTGGTGCAGTATTTTCCAAATGGAAAAGTGCACAGCAAAACGGAATTCAAGAATGGCAGCCCAGATGGAAATGTAATGGAGTATTACGAAGATGGTACCCTGAAACTGGAAATGCAGTACAAAAAGGGACAGCAAAACGGACTCGCAAAAAACTACTACACCGATGGCACCCTGAAATCTGAAGCCGTATACCGTAACGGTCAGCAGAGTGGCTATTTCCGCACCTATTATCCCAACGGCCAGCTGGATACCGAAACCTCTAACGAAGGTGGCAAAAAGATTGGCAACTTTAAGCAGTACTCTCCCCAGGGAGTGCAGCTGGTAGCGGGCCAGTACCTGCAGGGGCTGTTGCATGGCCCCAATAAGGCCTGGTACGAAAACGGGCAGATCAAGCATATTTTTCAGTACGATAAAGGCAAAAAGGCAGGCACTAACTACACCTTCTACCCCGATAGTGTACTGGAGAGCAAGCTGGTGGTAGGGAAAGACGGCCGCAACCTGGAGGAAGTGTACTGGCCAGATGGCAAGCCCAGGGCAAAGAAAATATACCTGGCAGAACAGCCCGAAGGTACCTGGCAGTATTTTGACGAGCAGGGCAAGCTTGAAAAAGAAGAAATTTACGTGGCAGGTAAGCTCAGTGGTACCGTTACCACCTATTATCCGGATGGCAAAATTAAAAGCACCCTTAGCTACCTGAACGGCGTTCCTACCGGCGAAGAAAAAGAGTTTTATGCCAATGGCAAGCAAAAGGCACTATACACTTACAAAAGCGGAAAGCGCTTTGGTGCCTATAAGGAATGGTATGAAAACGGACAGCTCCGAACCGAAGGTCAGCTGAAGGGTGATCTAAAAATTGGGAAGTGGGCCTTTTATGATGAAAAAGGCAAACCAATTAAAAAAGCCGAGTACCTGAATGGCGAGCTGGTAAAAGAGCTTAAGCTTTAACATATTCACTTTCAGAAAGAAAAATCTTTCTGTCTGGGTATAGCAACCCACATTTTAAGAAGCTCATGCTTTAAAAAACAGCCTGGATTTACCTTCCGGGCTGTTTTATGTAAGGTAAAAATACAGATCAAACATGGTGCGCTCCAGATGATACAGGAACACGTCCAAGGTACCATCCAATAAAAGTACCCCATACCACCACATTAAAAAATAAGGGCATCAGCAAACCTTTAACTGTAAAATCATTAAAAAGCGGCTGACCTATAATTGGATTGATTACCACCCATAGGAAAAATGTTGGCAACAGGCCAAAGAGCATGCCTTTCAAGATGGTTGGATGCTTAACAACAGCAGCAAAAAGCAGCCCCCATAAACCTCCTGCAAGTAAGAACAGCAGGCCTGCAATGAAATGATCAATGGGTGGATTCTCACTAAAAACGGCCCTGTACATCTTTAAAAAGGCAGGGGTTCCCATGCCCAGCAGCATAAGGATGTACATAATTAAAATCAGGAGAAGTGCTCCCAGCACACCGCCTGTAAACCCTGAGGATAATCTGTTATTCATAAATTTAATGTTTTAGCGATGCTGAAAATTCGGTTTTTTCAGCTTTAACAGAATAACCTCCTGATTTACCAAATGTTACAAAAGCTCCTCCAGATCATAATTTACATATGCTTTGAATCTGATAGCCTGTGCTACACGCTGATTTTTCTTTTTCCGCCCAGTACCTCCCAGCTATCTACTGCCCTGCCCTGTTCTATAATAGTAGCTTCCTGGTACAGGTTTACGGTGGGGCAAACATGGTAGGGCACTCCATAAAGCACATCTCCCACCCGCAGGGCATCCCAGTCTGCTACCTGTAGCACGCCATGCTCTTCGCTCTGGCTTAGCAGTTCATAATCTTTCAGGTTCAGGAACCGTACGCGCTTGTCGATGGGATTTTCTGCTGCAATGGCTTTATGGCCAAGATCTACCGTTACAATTCCCCTTTCTGGCTTGGAGATGATGCGGGTAAAAACCAGGGCAGCAAACTTAAATTGCTGCTCCTGCAGCTTTTCGCCATAGCCCCAATCCCACAAAACACAGGTGCCGGGGCTGCAGTAAGCCCCCTCGCGCAGCAGGTGTGAGGTAAAAGCAGGCGTGCCACCAGCCACCACCATTGGTTTAGGCATGCCGCTGCTGCTTATTGTATCAACCAGCCCTTCTACGCCTGCAAATCCGGTATCGATATTACTTTTCCTGGTACTGAAGTCGCTATCGCGCCAGTGGCCATCGTAAACATGCAGTCCATGGAGGTGCAGGTTGGGCAGCTGGTGCAGGTGCTGGTATAGTGGCAGGATCTGATCGTTGAGCGGATGTCCGGAGCGATTCATTCCGTTATTTACATCCAGGAATACATCAGCCGCCAGTCCGGCCTCGGCAAAGGCCTGCTGCTGCGCTGCTGCTGTTGTCTCATTATCGAGCAGCGAAGCCATAAACACATCCGGATATTGCTGCCTTAAGCGGATGAGCCTGTTAATCTTAGGCCCCACCAGCTGGTGTGCTACAACCAGGTACTTCCCTCCTGCCCGACAAACCATTTCTGCTTCGGCAATGGTTGAGCACTTAAAGCGGCCAATCCCCGAAGCCAGCAGCATTTTTACAATGCCGGGCATTTTATTAGTCTTTACATGCACCATCAGCCGGTCGGTGCTGCCAACCATCCGGATCATCAGGTCAATATTATGCTGCACCCGTTCTTTGTAGATCAACAGGGCGGGAGAATCCAGCTGATGTTCGTTTTCTATGCTATACCAATTTTGTTCCATGAGTGTGGGAGTGAATGGGGCTGCTGTACTATTATCTATTGTCTTTTGTCCTTTGTCTAACGTCTTTTGTCTATTGTCCAATGTCTATCATTCCTTCTTCTACTCAAATGTAAAAACACACTTCCACATTAGCACATTAATAAATACCTTTGCTCATATGCAGGCACTCAAAGAAACTAGATTTAACTTCTCCGGCCAAACAGGCTTCTACCGCGGAAAAGTACGCGATGTGTATTTCTTTAACGACCGCATGGCAGTAGTTACCACCGACCGTATATCTGCTTTTGATGTAGTGTTGCCTCGCGCCATTCCGCACAAAGGTGCTGTACTGAACAGTATAGCCGCTTACTTTTTGCGTGGTACGGCCGATCTGGTGCCTAACTGGCTGGAAAGCACCCCTCACCCGATGCTGAGCATAGGCCGCCGTTGCCATGCTTACCCGGTAGAGATGGTGGTTCGCGGCTACCTTTCTGGACATGCCTGGCGCCAGTACCGCGATGGGCATCGGACCCTTTGTGGTGTTGCACTGCCGGAAGGGCTGCAGGAGAGTGATAAATTGCCGCACCCCATCATTACCCCTACCACCAAGGCACATGAGGGGCATGATGAAGACATAAGCCGTGAAGACATTATTGGCAATGGCCTGGTGCCTGAGGCCGAGTACAGGCAGCTGGAGGCCTATGCCCTGGCCCTTTATGCACGTGGCACTGAGATGGCTGCTGAAAAAGGGCTGATCCTGGTAGACACCAAATATGAGTTTGGCAGAACAGAAGAAGGAAAAATTTTACTGATAGATGAGGTACATACTCCCGACAGCAGCCGCTACTTTTATAGCGAGGGGTATGAAGAACGTCAGCAGAAAAAAGAGCCCCAGCGGCAGCTCAGTAAGGAATTTGTTCGCCAGTGGTTAATTGGCGAAGGCTTTCAGGGAAAAGACGGGCAGCAGGTGCCCACCATGACCGACGAAATTGTGCAGCATATATCTGCCCGATACCTCGAACTTTATGAAAAGATAACCGGTTTACCTTTTACTAAACCCACGGAAACAGCTTCGCTGGAAGCATCTCTGGAAGATGCGATCCGGAAAAACATAATCCGCCATATATAGTTGTTTTTACTAACTTTGCGCTAAACTTTTTTGGAGAATGAAATATTCTATTGACAAGCAGGAGCGATACAGCCTGGTTACTTTGCATGAAGAAAAACTAGACACCACTTTGGCTCCCAAATTAAAATCTGAACTGATTACCCTGCATGCAGAGGGCGTGAAAAATATAGTACTGGATGTTTCAGAAGTGAAATACATCGACTCCAGCGGCCTTAGCTCTCTTCTGGTGGGTAACCGTATCCTTACTGAAGACGGCGGTATATTTATAATTGCTTCTCCTACAGAACATGTGCAGAAGCTCATTAAAATATCGCAACTGGATAATGTGCTGAACATTCTGCCCTCTCGTGAGGAAGCCATTGATGCCGTTTTCATGAATGAGATTGAAAACGATCTTAACAGCGGCGAAAATTTGAACTAATTGGCCTTTCAGGTAAAAATACTGGGGTCTAACTCTGCCACACCTGCCCATAACAGGAACCAGACCGCACAACTGCTGATTGCAGAAAACGAGTACTATCTGATTGATTGTGGAGAAGGTACGCAGATGCAACTTATACGCTACCGGGTACGCTTTCACAAAATCAGTTGTATTTTTATAAGCCATCTGCACGGCGATCATTACCTGGGGCTTATGGGCCTGTTGCTCACCATGCACCTGCAGGGGCGCGAACATGATCTGCATGTTTTTGGCCCTGCAGGCCTGGATGAGATTATTACCATACAACTGAAGCACAGTGGCACGGTGCTTAGTTATAAAATTCATTTTACAGCCCTGCAGCCGAATGCCACCGGCATTATTTTCGAAAGCAGGCTGTTAACAGTACATACTGTACCTCTTGTACATCGCATTGCCTGTACTGGCTTTGTTTTCAGCGAAAAGCCTAAATCGCGCCGCTTTAACAAAGCCAAGCTGCAGGAGGATATGAGCGGCGATGATATTACTCAGCTAAAGCAGGGCAAAGATATTTATACGCCTGAAGGGGCGCTTAAGTACCGTTGCATTGATTACACCCTGCCACCACGCCGTTCCCGCTCCTATGCCTACTGCTCCGATACCCGCTATGAACCAGCCATTATTCCGCTGATCAGGAATGTGGATGTACTCTACCATGAGTCTACTTTTACCCAGGAATTTGAGGCGCGTGCTACAGCAACTTATCATTCCACTGCCCTGCAGGCAGCAAAAATTGCCAAAGAAGCTAACGTAAGCATGCTGCTGCTGGGGCATTATTCAGTACGTTATAAAGACCTTAGCCCCCTGCTTTTAGAAGCCCGACAGGAGTTTTACAACAGCCGTCTTGCTGTAGAAGGAGAAACCATCGATATTGGTGAGGAATGAAAACGCCTGAACCTCCACTGAAGGGCAATGGACTTTTAAAGCGCCATCAGCTCTATATAGTTCTTTCCGCTCTTTTCCTGACAAATGCGCTGCTGGCCGAATTGTTAGGGGTGAAAATTTTTTCTCTTGAAGCCACCATGGGCTTAGCACCTGCACAGTTGCCCCTGCTGCCGGGCTACATCATGGATTTTAACCTTACTGCCGGGGTTATCATCTGGCCGGTGGTTTTTATTACTACCGACCTTATCAACGAATATTTTGGTAAGCCCGGTGTAAAGCGCATCAGCTACATTACAGCCCTGCTTATTGTGTATGCCTTTGCCATTATCTGGCTGGTTACACAGCTGGAGCCTGCGCCTTTTTGGCAGGAGGTAAACAGTGTAGATCCCGAAGGCAGGCCCTTCAATATGAACTATGCGTATACCCTGATTTTTCAGCAGGGCCTGGGCATTATTATAGGTTCTATCACAGCTTTTTTGATTGGCCAGCTGGTAGATGCCTGGGTGTTCCAAAAGCTTAGAAACCTGACCCAGTCGCGCTACCTGTGGTTGCGTGCCACCGGCTCTACGGTAGTTTCGCAGCTTATCGATAGCTTTGTGGTTATTTACATTGCCTTTTACCTTTTTGGCAACTGGCCAATGGAGCAGATCATCAGTGTATCGCTGCTTAATTATATCTATAAATTTATTGTGGCAGTACTGTTAACCCCGCTGCTGTATCCTGCCCACCGGCTGATTGACCGCTTCCTGGATAGTGCTACGCCTGTTGAAAAGCAAGTTTCTGCCTAGCGCAGCTCCAGGTATCACTTCATCTTCGATATACATTTATTCAATCCACAACTGATCCTGTTAGCCTGCTGCTGGCTAATGGCTGCTCCTGCGTAAGTTATCGCACAAGATGGCTGTTGCAATGGCAACATTCAGCGATTCTGCACCACCCCAGGCAGGAATGGTAATACGGGCGGTTAATTTAGCAGCCAGCGCATCAGAGATGCCGTGCGATTCGCTGCCCATGAGCAGGTAACCTGCCTCCGGAAAAGCAAAGGTATGAACAGACTGCCCGTGCAGGTCTGCACCAAATACTGGCCTGTGCTCCTGTTCAAGAAAATCAAGCAGATTGGTATAGTGCGCACGTACGCGTGTAAAAGAACCCTTTGAGGCTGCAATAACTTTTGGATTATAAAAATCTACCGTAGTTTCGGAGCAGATTAGTTTTTGTATGCCATACCAGTCTGCTATGCGAATAATTGTACCTAAATTTCCGGGGTCTCCTACATTATCCAGCAACAGCGCCCACTCTCCTGCTTCTGCCTGCAGTGGCTCTTCTGGCAGCATGCTCACCACCGCCAATGCAGCATCATTGGTTTGGAGGGTTCCAAGAGCAGTTATTTCAGCAGCACTGGCCTCTGTTGCCTCAATTGAGGTGGGCTTTAACAAAGACTGGTGCTCCTGCAGAAACATTGAGGTAGCTACCAGCGTTTTTATGCTATAGACGGATTGTATAACTTCTAGCACACTTTTAGCACCCTCTACCAAAAACAGACTTTCTTTTTTTCTGTACTTTTTTTGGTGAAGAGAACGAACCAGACTGCTTAGCTTTTTTGAGATCATGACACGAAAATATTGTTTCTTCCGCGCTTTTGTCCGCATATCGGTTTTTTTCTTTGCACTGCTGCTTTTGCAGGGCTGTTTGGGTATTAAGCATCTAGAAGAAAACCAGTACCTGCTGTATAACCAGCAGATAAAGGGGACTGAACAGATTAGTGCAGAGGAATTGAACGATTTTTTCCGGCAGGAGGCCAACGTGCGTACCCCACTTATTCCATGGGCTCCTTATGTAAGCATCTATTACCTGGGCGAAAGCTTTTATAATCCTGATAAAATACGGCGCAAGCGCGAAGAAACTGAAGAAAAGTTTAACCAACAGATAGCAGAAGCACAAGAGCAAGGCAGAGACACCCGTACCCAAAGGCTGCAAACAAAGAAAGAAGCAAAACTGGAGAAAATTAACCGGGTGCTGGATGAAGGCAACTTTTTAATGCGGATAGGCGAGCCCGTGGCCGTATACGACAGCGCACTTGCAGGCGAAAGCGCTTTTCAGATGAACCAGTATCTGCACAATAATGGTTTTTTCAATGCTGAAACTTCATATGATGCCGACACCAGCGGAAGAAAAGTAACGGTTACTTACCTCATCAACGAAAAAGCCGCCTATACCTTAGATACCATCTGGCTACAGGTCAGTGACAGGAGAATTCGGGAGCTGCTGGAAAGCACAAGTGATCAAACCTACCTTACTGAAGGCGAACGCTACAAACAATCTAACCTGGCCGCTGAACGCACCCGTATCAGCGATTTACTCAGAGACAACGGATATTACGAATTCAGCCAGCAGTATGTGGAATTCAATGTTGACTCAACCTATGATGACCATGCTGTTTCTGTGGTAACAGAAATATTAAGACCAGCAGAACGCGGTTATCATAAGCAGTTTACTGTAGATTCTGTGGTATTTGTAACCGATGCTACCATGCGTGGCGATCTTGCCGGAAGAGAAACGCGTGAGGTGAATGGTATCACCTATCGCTTTTTTGAAGAAAAGTACTCTAAAAAGGTTTTAGACAACAGGGTTTTTATACGTCCCGACAGCCTCTACAGCAAGTCAAGAACGCTGGAAACCCAAAAGCAGCTGGCCAACCTGGATAATTTCAAATTCATCAATATTAACTACGATACCACTGGCGGTAAATTTGTTAGTTATATCTACACCAACCCCCTCAAGCGTTATCAAATGAGCCAGGAACTGGGCCTTACCTATAGCGTTGGTGTACCCGGCCCTTTTTACACCACTACCTGGACCATGCGCAACGTTTTTGGCGGCCTGGAAAACCTTGAATTTAATGCCAGAGCTTCTGTAGAAGGCATTCCTTCTCCGGTAGACCCAACAGCCTCCTTCAGGAGCACCCAGTTTGGCGGTAACCTCTCGCTCATATTTCCACAGTTTCTGGTACCCATCAGCAGCAAACTCCGTAACAGGTTTGGCCGGTACAATCCTAAAACACGCCTGCTGGTAGGTGCTAATTTTACCGATCGGCAGGTATTCAGGCGAAACACCTTTAATACCTCCCTCAACTACACCTGGCAAACAGAAAAGCAGCGCAGAGACAACAATTATAACCGCCTGTATACCTTTGTACCAGTTGATATTAACATCATCCGATCCAGTTTTAACCCGCCAAATCCGGAAGAAAATGAGTTTTATCAGCAGCTTTTAGACTGGCGCGATCAGGGCAACCCTTATATCTACTCCTTTAACAACTCCTTTGTTAGCAGTATGTATGCTTTTGTAGTGTTCAACAAAAACAACTACGGCACCTACATACAGGAGTCGCGTTACATTCGTCCTTATATCGAAAGCGGGGGTACAACTCAAAATCTGATTAACTTTGGGTTTTTGAAAGAGGCTCATGCGGAGGAACAAAGCGGGCTTGCCACCTACAGATTTCTAAAGTTCAGCAATGATTACCGCAAATTTAATCCGCTTAGCAGCAACACCTCCATAGCCTGGCGTATTAATGCTGGGGTTGCCATACCCTATGGCAGTAACAACACTGATGCAGATGGGAGTATCATCCAAGCAACACTACCCTATGAAAAATTCTTTTTCTCAGGTGGTAGTAATAGTGTTAGAGCCTTCAGACCCAGACGTCTTGGACCAGGTGTATATACCCCCGATTCCTCACAGCAAGTGAGCGGAAATACCTACACCAACCTGATTGAACAACCTGGTGAAGTACTGCTTGAGGCCAGTATTGAATACCGTCATAACATCTTTGGCTTTTTGAATGGTGCCATCTTTTTAGATGCTGGAAACGTATGGCGTTTGAAAGAAACCGCTGCGCTACCCGGAAGTCAGTTTAAAATAGACGAATTTTACAGGCAGATTGCCCTGGGTACCGGCTATGGATTCAGGCTCGATTTTTCCTTCCTGATCATCCGGCTTGACCTGGGTTTAAAACTCTATAACCCCCAAAGCGTTAAAATGCTGGATAATGGCACCTACGATTACGGTGCCGGCTGGATCTTCGACAGTAATTACGGATCCAAACCTTTTGGTGGCAGCTTCTGGGACCAGGATCCTATTATCCTGAATATAGGTATTGGATATCCATTCTAAACTTATTACTAACCTCTATTAGCGTTTGGAGCAGCCATAGCAAATCTGTTATTACTGCTAAAGAAACCTTTGATCCCTGCTTATTACTAAGCAGGGATTTGATTTATCTAACATAAATTTACAAAATTCGATCAACATAGCGTTAAAATCTGTAATAACGGTCTTAAACCAAAAGCTGTTTATTACTTTTGGGGCTGTTTATTCTTAACCTTATATGGATAATTTTAATGTTACCCTTATGGCCGACAGCCTGTGGGAGTTAGCAAGGCTGTACATTCCAAAATTTATATTGGCCGTTCTTACCCTGCTGATAGGTCTTTGGCTGGTAAGTAAGTTCACAGCACTTATACGCAGAACTTTAACTGCGCGTAATATAGATCCTTCTCTCACACCTTTCTTAAGCAGCATTATTAAAATTGCGCTGGTTATTATGGTGCTGATTAGCGTTGCCAGCATGGTGGGCATAGAAACCACCTCTTTTGTAGCAGTACTGGGAGCAGCTGGTCTGGCCATAGGTTTAGCGCTACAGGGAAGTTTATCTAATTTTGCTGGCGGGGTACTAATCCTTTTTCTTAAGCCTTTCAGGGTGGGCGATGTAATAGAAGCACAGGGCGTTACTGCCAGTGTAACGGAAATTCAGATTTTCCATACCTACCTAAGAACCTTTGATTTTAAGGTCATCATCCTGCCAAATGGTAATCTTGCCAACGATAAGATCATCAACTATTCCAGGGAAAAGACCCGTATTGTGGAGTGGGTGTTTGGCATTAGTTACTCCGACAATATTGACCTGGCAAAAAGCATTATCAGGGAAGTGGTGTTCAGCGATCCCAGGGTGCTAAATGTTGAAAACCCGTATGTTAACGTACTTGCGCTGGCCGACAGCTCGGTTAACATCAGGGTAAGAGCAGAGGTGCTGCAGGAAAACTACTGGCAGTTCTTTTTTGATATGAATGAGCAGGTAAAAAAAGCCTTTGATGCACAGGGCATCACAATCCCTTTTCCCCAGCGCGATGTTCATTTACATCAAGCCATGGTTAAAGCCTGATGTACGCTGGCACCTGAAAAGAAAGACAGTAATCTGATATACATTTTCAAACACAAAAAAAGCTGCTATTTCTAGCAGCTTTTTTAATTGGCTTTAGCCGTACTATTATCAATATTAATAATTATTAGTCGTCTATATCAAAACGAATAGGCATGATCATCGTCGTTGTTGATGGTTGTTCACCACCCTCTTGCGCTGAAGACTGCCATTTACCAGAGGTAGTATTTACTGCTCTAAGACTTTCTTCCTTCAGGGCTTCTACAAGCCTTTCTTTATCCTCACCCTTGAATTCAATCAGGTCTTCTTTAGCTATTTCTTCCTGTAATTCATTCTGGGTTCTGTCAGTTAGTCTCATCAGGGTCATAACGGTACCATCGTCTTTTACCTGACGCAGCAGACCATCAATTACCTCTGCACTTTCTATTTCACCTTCCTGGTTTACGACCATTTGTACTAGCAGAGTACCTTCCACTTTAGCATCTTCCAGTTCTTTTGGAAGAATCATCTCTTCTTCAATTTCCTCTACCAGTTCGCTGTAGTTAACATCAGGATTGGCTGTAACAAATGAAGCATTTCTGGTTGACTGAAGGTTTGCTTTTGCATCGTTCATAAGCTGCTTTTCTTCTTCCGTCAACTGATCAGCAGGCATTGAGTATACCTCATAGACCACAACATCCGACTCAGGAGCAGTGCTCATATCGGTATTGGCCATATTATCCGTTGTGCTTTCAGTTTCAGTGGCATTCATATTATCGTATGAATTCGTACCCTCTGTATCTGACATCTGATCAGTAGCAGGCATGCTTTCTGAAGTGGCCATGTTGCTGGTGGCATCCATTTCCTGGCTGGTGGCATCCATTTCCTGGCTGGTGGCATCCATTTCCTGGGTAGTACCAGACTGGTCGGCCTGCATATCCTGGCTGCTCTGCATTTGGTCTTCGTCAGCTGTTAAGCTGGCTAGAGACTCTTCAATCGCTTCATTTACTTCAGAAAACTCCTCAATATGCGCATCTATATTAGATACAGATGCACCCCTGCTCCCGCTCCACTGGCTGGTAGAAGCTGAGGTTTCTGTTGCTGATGTTTCGGTCTGGCTAACCTGATCCTGTGCACCACTAACCTGATCCTGTGCACCAACAGTGGCTGTTTCTGAAGTGGTTGTTTCTGCAGTGGCAGAAGTGGTTGTTTCTGCAGTGGCAGTAGTTACATCTGCTTCATTAACTGTAGCAGATTCTTCAACTGTAGCAGATTCTTCATTTTCATACTCACCCTCCGCTATTGGACGGTTAACATCTTCACGTTCTATTTCATTCATATCAGAAGTTTCTACGTTGTTTGTAGCTACTTCGTCTCCTTGTCTCTGATCACTATCACAAGCGCCTAAGACTAACATACCAGACACTGCCAGAGTGCTTGCCCAATATTTCATCCAATTTCTGATAACAGGCTTGTTCATAATATTATAATTCTATGTGTTCAAAAAATAATTTTTGTTTCAATACTAGCCTATTTACGAATGTTGGTAGGTAAGGTTATATGCTTTTTAATAAAATTATGGTTATGCCAAAAATTATTTCTCTATTTGTAGAACATTTCCACAGTTAATATATGATATGCAACATAATTCCACATATATATAATCCTAAATGCTAGCACATAGTAAATTAAACACTATTAAGCACATAGACTATTTAAGTAAACCTATAGTGGCAGGAAGCATACTTTATAGTTTTAGCCATACAGCTTTAGCTATAGTAACAATACCAGAAGAGATACCTACTATTATAAGACTAAAAGCAACTACTATTAGGAATAAACACAACCAACCAGGAGCATCTTATTTTAAGAACAATGCAGAAATGCAGATAAGTATACGCATGCTGAAAAGCATTATTGCTATTAGTATCTACAGCATCCCTTAATGCCAGGAAAGCGCTGCAACACAAAAAACCTCTGGTTTTAGAAATGACTAGAATTCATTTCTAAAACCAGAGGTTCTTCCTATTTTTATCTTAGCATCCCGTTGATGCTCTCAAAATAACAGGGACTTAAATTAGTCAATCATGTTCTCCTGCATTGTATACTCTGACTGCACATCTGCAATATCGGAAAGGGTTGTGCGGATCGCCTGGTTTACTTCAGGATGTTCATTCAGCAACTCGTCTATATCAACTGAAGATGCTGCCATGGAGCCTCTGTTCCAGTTGGTTGTTGCATTCACATTCTGATCTTCCTGCATTGTTTCTGTTGTGGCAAGTTCTGTATCAGTATACTCTTCTTCTTCAACTTCTCTGTTCACCATTTCGATTTCAGGAGCGCTAACTTCATCGGCCGCCTCCTGATCACTACCACAAGCACCTAAAAGCATCATACCAGATATCGCCAGGGTGCTGGCAAAATATCTCATCCAGTTCTTTTTTGTAGATTTATTCATATCTATCATGTTTATTAATATTGATAATAAGATTATATACTCTGTTAATTAATATTACGGGAACTTATTCTTAAAAGTTGTATGTGTCTGATATTTAGATGATTATATTGCATTACCGCAAACATTTTTATCATTAGTTTGTTGTTTACTGAAGTGATTTAAGCACTGTTAAAAATAGAGTCTTAACACCTAAACAGGAGAAGCAGAAAATCAGGCAATTGTAGCTGTTCGTTACTTAAAAGAGCACCTGATTTAATTCAATACCGCAAAGGCTGAAGGCGTACATATGCAGCATGTTTCAAACAGAAATTTTCTGAATATGGTAGGTTTGATTATTTATAGAGAGGCACATAAAAAAAATCATGCACCCTTCTGAAGAATGCATGATTAATGCTAAGTCTGACAAATCTGCCAGTAAACTACACCTTATAAAGCTTATCTCTTACTACTTACACGCCAGATGGTGTTGCTGGCATCATCAGAAAGCAGCATGCTGCCATCGGCTAATATCTCGATATCAACAGGTCTGCCATAAACCTCTCCACTCTCCAGGTCAGCAATAAAACCAGTTAGAAAATCCTCTGGCCTTCCGGCAGGCTTTCCATTTTCAAAAGGTATAAACAACACTCTGTACCCATTCAACTCTGAGCGGTTCCAGGATCCATGCTGGCCTACAAATACGCCATTATGATACTTTTCAGGAAATGCCTGCTGATCATAAAAAGCTAGTCCCAGGGAAGAGGTATGTGCACCAAGGGCAACATCAGGCACAATGGTTTTTTCAACTAACTGTGGCGCCTGCCCCTTCATGCGGGGATCGGGCTGCGGCCCAAAATAGGCGTAGGGCCAGCCATAGAAACCACCCTCCTGTACGCTGGTTATATAATCCGGCACCAGGTTATCACCCAATTCATCGCGCTCATTAACGGCCGCCCAAAGCTCATTGGTGCCAGGTTTCCAATCTATGCCCACCGGGTTGCGCAGGCCCGATGCATAAACGCGCTCTCCACTACCATCAGGATTAATCTCCAGCACATTGGCTCTTCTAACCTCTTCTTCCATACCGTACTCACCATTGTTGCTGGCAGAGCCTACGGAGATGTATATTTTGGAGCCATCTGCATTTGCCAACAGGTTACGGGTCCAGTGATGGTTATAGCCCCCGGCAGGCAAGTCCAGGATTTTTTCGCCACTGCCGCTGATGCTCGTTTGCCCCTCCTGGTATGGGTACCTTACCACACCATCTGTATTTGCTACATAGAAATAATTGTTGAGCACCAGGATACCATAGGGCTGATTCAGACCAGACATAAAAGTCTGCTGCATCTCTGGTTTTCCATCCTTGTTTGCATCCCGGATAATAGTGATGCGATTAGCACTCTTCTTCTCGTCGTCAGATTCCGCCACAAAAATATCTCCATTAGGGGCTACATAGATGTTGCGTGGATGCTCCAGGCCTTCAGCAAACTTTGTAACGGTAAAGCCTGCAGGAGCCTGGGGTGTTTTACCCTCCGGCCATCCTATTGTTTTGCTCCTTTTGGTGTGCGACTCTGTTTTGTATGGCTGCGGCAGGGTATCTGCCGTTACCTGCAAACCATAGGTAGCCAGCGAATCCTCCACAGAGGCACCCTCTACACTTTCATTCATCAGAGAGGTACAGGCACTAAAGCCCAGCAACAGTGCCATTGCAGCACCGCTATAAAGCATTGATTTCATATGTATTTAATATAATGTTCCCGCTGTAGGTAATGTATAATCAAGCTGTTGAACCTGCTACAGCAAAAAATGTTGGCAAAATGGTGTACTCAGCAAAAAGTATCGAGGCTGACTAAACATTCACCTTTCCGCCAGTACGGGCAGCTTCGTAAATTGCCATTAGTATTTTAACATCGCGCATGCCCATTTCGCCAGGTACCCGCGTTTGTTTATTCTCCAGGATGCATTCAGCAAAACCATCCATCTGGCGGGCCTGCTGGTTTACCTGCGGGTAATCCATTGGTCCTTCACTGGTAATGCCTGATATGCCGGAGTAGCCATAGGCAGGCTCCAGCTTCCACCATCCGTTTGCTGCTTCAGTATACAACCTGCTGGCCCTGTCGTTGTAGCTGCTGCTGCAGTCGGCCACCACACCCCCGGGAAACTCCATCTGCCAACTGATGGACTGCTCCACCTCACTGAAGTACTTTGGCCTGGTAACCTCTCCGAACTTTGCGGTAACAGCAACAGGAGCTTTACCCATTGTATAGCAGGCTCCCTGCACGCAGTACACGCCCATATCCATCAGCGGTCCGCCGCCGCCCAGCTCCTTATCGAGCCGCCATACATCGGGGCTGCCACTAATTACAAAGCTGTTGGAAGATTCTATTCGCTTAACCGGACCAAATACCTCCTGCTGGCCTAACTCCATTACCCGCTGGTTATGTGGCTCAAAATGGAGGCGGTAGCCTATGGAAAGTTTAACCCCATTCTGATTACAGGCATCTATCATGCGCTGACAATCCTCTACAGAAGTGGCCATGGGCTTTTCGCAAATCACATGTTTGCCCGCCTGCGCAGCCCTTATGGTGTATTCTGCATGCAGGCCATTGGGTAGCACGATGTATATTATATCAATATCCTTGTTATTGGCTATCTGGTCAAAGTTGTCGTAGTTGTATACGTTTTTGTCAGGTATCTTGTATTTACTTTTCCACTCACCAATTTTAGAGGGAGTGCCGGTAACTATACCTGCCAGGTAACATTTTTCTGTTTCCTGCAAAGCAGGCGCAAGCTGCCCCCTGCTGTAGCCGCCCAGGCCAACCAGTGCAATACCCAGCTTACGCTGTGGTGCACCTTGCCGGCTACTGCCCTGGCCAGGCTGCTCCCTGCCTTCTCCGCTTCCCGGCCGGCAGGAAAATAAAGAAAGCGGTGATAAGCCTAAGCCAGCCGTACCAAGAACCAGGGAAAAATTTCTTATAAAATCTCTCCTGTTGGAGGGATGTGGGGATAGATCTTTTTTCATGGATGATCAGCCTTTATTAAATAGAGTGGATATTCAGCATATATAAACATCTAACATCAAAAAGGTTATTAACAGCTGCGCATTTGTCCCTTCGCCAGAGCTACTGTTTCCACGCTTCCTGGTGTAGATATCATGCTGATCCCGGTGCTGCTATTAACTAATCAGAAAAAAGAATATATACTTTGGCCTAAGACTGAAAATCAAAAAGGCCCGATGCAAAACATCGGGCCTTTTTAAACCAACCAACTCTCAACTTAAACTCAAATGATGTCATTTAAACCCACCAGTAAAAAATAAGCCTGGCGGGATCCTCTTCATATATATCCTATCACTATTTCCAAAACTCATTCCTAACTCCAGGCCCATTTTTCCAGTAAAATATCATTGTAAAAACAGGTATTGAAATTTCTAAATCAGTCAATCAAAACTTTTCGATGAACAAGTATTTTCTGATTGCCTCCCTAATTGTTGATATAAAATAACAACTTAAAATCTTAATTAGCAATAGCTCTTTGCTCAACTTATTAACCTAAAACTTCAGAATACGATTGAATAATCGAATATAGAGTAAATTTTCAATGCAATAACTTATTAATTACATGTTGTTATGAATTTTTGTATTAATAAATACCCTCACAAGAAGAATATGCTTATAACAGGCGGTATTAAATACAAATCTGTCTGTCAATAAACAAGATGAAGTAGCACATGAAACTATCTGCTTATCCTGGAAAAATATCTGAAAAGAAATATTGATGAATACCTTATATTTCAGGGGCTATTTAATGGTTTTACCACAACTTACGCCAGTTGCCGTTCTTTGTATCCATATGAAGCTCCAGCAAACCCAACAATAAAAAAGTGCACCGAAACATTTTCAGTACACTCCATCTATAATTAATTAAGCATTTAACCTGTCACCAATTTTTACTGGTGCAAAAAGACCGGATAGCAGGGACTACAGCAATTTTTACAGAAAGGACTGATTAATCATTGAAGTGATAGAGGAATGAAATAACCCCTGTGTAAGCAGGCTTCTTCACATCTTTGATTTCCATGGTTACCCCCAGCTGTGCCTTGGTGATTCCTCTTAGGTTTTTTACTGACAATACTTTTACACGCAGCCTTACCTCGGTGTTTACCACCACGGCCTGGTTAAAGCGCAGGCTTTCAATTTCATAATTCACCTGCATCTTAATATTTTCTACAGAAACCACCTGGCTCCAAAAATAAGGCAGCAGCGACACCGTAAGGTACCCATGTGCAATAGTATTGCCAAAAGGCGACTCTGCTTTGGCTCGTTCGGCATCAAGATGTATCCATTGATGATCTAGCGTAGCATCGGCAAAGAGTTTTATCTGCTCCTGTGTAATTACGTGGTAATCGGTTACGCCCAGCTCTGTTCCTTCGTGTTGAGCGAATTCTTCGAAGCTCCTGATGATGGCTTTAGTCATGAGTTAGAAAAAGTGGGTTGCTTAAGAATGATCAATCAGCCTCCTTTTAGTTAACTGGTTGAAAGGCGACTGGCAAAGGTAAGTTCAATTTCTTACTTGATAAAGAGAAATTGCAGGCAAATCAGTCTACGCATGTGCAGATTAGAAAGTTTGTGCTTACTTATCTTGGGTGCGAGGCGTCAGCCCGGCTGCAGTGCAGCAAAAAATGCCAACAATGGAGCCTTCCCTTCGTTCCATTGCTATGAATATGTCTGCTGCAATACTTGCTTTCCTGGTGATGCTAAACCCATTCGCCCTATTTCTTTACCTAAAACCACTCATGAAAGACCTGACAGACAGGGAGTTTCTGGCGGTTTTATTCAGGGCCAGCCTGATTTCCTTTTTTATCTACCTGGCCTTTGTACTGTTTGGCAATTTTATCTTCGCAACGGTATTCCGGATATCATTTGAGTCTTTCCGGATATTTGGGGGCATTATTCTGTTCTCGCTGGCTTATATGTTTATTGTGCGGGGCAAAAAAGCATTTATCCAGACCAAGGGAGACCTGCACGATATGGCCTCGGAAATTGCCCTGCCCTTTATGGTAGGTGCCGGCACCATTTCTCTTTCCATTTTACTGGGCGAGCAGCTCCCGATGCCTTATGGCGTACTTGCCCTTGTCATTATCATGACCATAAACTTTCTGACTGTGATAGGGCTCAAGGAAATGCGCAGCCGAATAAAGATTCAAAAACTACGGGTAGCATTCGATAAAAACATGGAGATCCTGCTGCGTATCAATGGCTTCTTCGTTGGCGCTATTGGCATCGATATGATCGCCACGGGCATCAAAAATATGTTTCTGCAGTAAGGTTATTATTCAAGACGAATCTGTCGGCAGAAACTCTTATACATACAATGATCCTGCAAATGAATTAAAAAAAGCAGCCTTAGTATGACCAAGGCTGCTCCTAATGAACAATCTATATGTAAATGGAGAAGTTTCTCTAGTTTTTAGGTCTTACCTTACCCGATCCGCTGATCCTGGAAGTGATATGTGGATTGCCTTTGTACTCTACATCGCCGGAGCCGCTCACACGCACATCCAAATGATCAGTTACCCAAAGCATGCTGTTACCGGAGCCTGATACGTGCACTTCTGCACTATTGCTGAGCAAATCAAAAGCATGTACATCGCCACTGCCTGAGATATGGATGTTTTGCTCGCCGGCTTCACCGGTATAATACACCTTGCCGGAGCCTGAAATATCTGTTCTTAGTTCATCCGTTATCACCTCTAAATCTGCTTCTCCCGAACCGGATATATGTACCGAAAGTGATTCTGTTTCTATGGTATTTTCACCGATAACATCACCAGAGCCACTTATGGACAGGCTGGTAATTTCTGGGGTCGTCAGGTAGATAGTAATAGGCTCATGCCTGCGCACGTTACGATCGAATTTGATCTTTAAGTTACCGTTACGCACATAGGTTTCTATGTTCTCCAGTACATTTTCCTGGGCGATGATTCGGATCTCTTCCGTTGGTCCCTGCTGCAGGTACACCCGGGCAGGAATGGAGAGTGAAATTTCATTATAATCCTGTACAGTGCGGTGTTCTTCCACTGTTGGTCCGGAACCCCTGATGCCCATATAATGATCGTCGCAGGCAGTAAATACAGAAAGGCTAAGCAGGCCTACCATAGCAAGGGCAATTCTTTTCGTTTTCATGGTTGAATAAGAGTGAATGTATTTTTCTCGTTTCTATAGATAAAACACATACCCCCCAGCCTACCCTACCCTGCCGATTGAAAAATTAAAAAAAATTTGTTGATCAGCCTTTCTTTGATGCTTCTTCTGATAAAATAAGCACCATACAAATGTTTTAATTTGCCAGGCCCGGATTTCCGGGTGCTTTGTAATGCCGGGAGGCATCATCGATCACCAATACCCAATCTTCTCCTTCACCTGGAGGCTCGAAGGTTCTTATTTTCTTACTCCATATAGATTTATACTTTGTAGCCTCTCCTGTTCTGGGGTTAAACCACCAGACATTTTTTGTGCCTCCGCTTATTTTACCCATATCTACACTAACTGCCTTGTTCTGTGGCAGGTAAATCATGGCATAGGTTCCATTTTCATCACGGGTTGCCAGGAGCTGGTCTACATAGCTGCTGCCTTTATCCGATACCACAATACCCTGATCAGCCACCCTTGAAAAGTAGGGACGGGAAAGCATGAGGTTTTTCAGGTGCTGCATTTGTTCAGCAGCGGGTGCATGCAGGGCGTCACGCCAGTGAATCTCTTTATCTGCCTTACTGATCATGGGGTAACGCTCCTCATCTGCAAACTGCCAAACGTGGTGATGCCCATAGGTAACACCGCAGGCGCCGGCAAAAACACCTCTGTAAACACGAGCCCGCACATCGTAGGCTGTAAAATAGCCTCTCTCCTCCTTCGTCCATTTACCATCCCAGAAATTTACAGGGTGATCTTCGTAGCAGGGCTCCATATCGAGTGTAGGCTTTTGTGGCTGCAGGGCCAAATCACGCTGCACCCATTCCCAGGCAGGGGTTTCACGAGCGCCATGACCAGACTGGAAGGCATTCATATCCAGCCATTCTTCTGTATGTATATGTTGCGAGCTGGAATGAGGCCCGCCCGATGGATGGTAACTAATGAAAGCCTCCTTACCTGCAACATCCTCAATTCCATTAGCCATGGCACGCCACACCGCAAGATCGTTATATTCCTTTTCTGCCCCCTGTTTGCTGGATTTGTACATCACCGGACGATCACCGCCAACAATCCATAGAACATTCCAGTGGCTGCCATAGCGTTTTGCCAGTGCTGCACCAAATACCTCTGCATTTTCAGGGGTAAAAACTATGGGACCTTCGCCCCACAAATGGGCTACCTTATCGCCCCAGGTAGGCAACAGCCCAACATACATGCCATATTCTGCGGCTTTGTTAATTATCCAACTCACATGATCCCAGTAATCGTATTGTTCCTCATCGGCCGGATCTGCACCAGGGGTAATGTCGAGTCTTTCCGGGTCTTCGTTCAACAGGGGCAGGTCGCCATACCGGTTCGGCACTCTTAAGCCATTGAGTTCAGCCAGTGCCACTGCCTGTATTACATTATAACCCTGCTGCTTTCTAGTGCGCAGGTAGGCTTCCGCTTCCTCACGTGTCAGCCTGTGAAATAACTCCCAGGCAGTATCGCCCAGCCAGAAGAATGGCTTTTGATCGGGAGTGGTTAAAAAGCGGTTATTGTCGCTTACTTTGACCTGCGCATTACCAAAGCTGCAAAGAAAGCAGCAGATAAAGATTGGAATATAATGCCTGCGTTTCATCATAATAGCTTTGGGTTAAGATAAGCTATTTTACTGAAATGCCCTTAAACAGCGCACTGGAATGCTATTGAGCAAGCGAATACATTAAAGCAACAGGCTGTATTATAACCAATATGCTATAGCTGCACCCCAAAAAAGAACTTAGCCTGTGGCACTATGATTCGCTGTTCCAGATCCCATTTGTTTGGGTCAGGATGATAGGTTTATCATCGGTAATGAGAATGGTATGCTCGTGCTGGGCAACATAGCTGCCGTCTTTGGCAATGAGCGTCCAGCCATCGTCCTGCTCATGTGCATAGCTGGCAGCGGTTGAGATAAAAGTTTCTACTGCCACCACAGAATTTATTTTGAACCTGCCTCGGTTGGCGCTGTCGTAAAAACAGGGAATTTCCCGGGGTGATTCGTGCAGGCTTCTGCCAACGCCATGCCCCACCAGGTTCCTGATTACTTTATATCCTGATTTTTTAGCCTCTGATTCAATAAGCCCGCCAATATCGGCAATCTTTACACCCCCTTTTATTTCCTGTACGGCCATATACAGGATACGCTTCGATGCTTCCACCAGCGGCGCATGCCGATTCAGATCTTGCCCCAAGACAAAAGAGCCGCCATTATCTGCCCAGTAACCATCCATTTCTGCAGATACATCAATGTTAAGTAGATCTCCTTCCTTCAGAATAGTTTTAGCAGAAGGAATGCCATGTGCAATTTCATGATTAACACTGATGCAGGTCCAGCCTGGAAAGCCGTAAGTTATTTTTGGAGCAGATTTAGCACCCAGCTCCCGGAGTATTTTACCACCCCACTCATCCAGCTCCTTCGTACTCATACCAGGGGCTGCATGGTCTCGCATTCTTTTAAGGGTGGTGCCTACAATTTCACTAATCCTCCTGATTCCAAGCAGCTCTGCATCTGATGATATTGACATAGCTTTACAGTTATATTTGATTAACCAGTTATAAAAGAAATTGGCCGGCTAATGTAACCTTTTTGTTACACTACCGGCCATTCTCTTAATTGTTTAGTTTTGGATAAATGCAGATCAATCCACCAGCTATGATCAGCTGCTTAATAATACCTGCCTAGCTGCTCAACTATTGCTTTTTTCATTTCATGGGGATCTATGGTGCCTTGTTTGGCATAAACTTTCTCACCACTGGGTTTCAGGAGAATGGTATAGGGAAGCGCTCCCTGCCAGTCTGGATCAATGGCCTCGATCAGCGCATATTTATCATCTTCTGAAAAAAGGTAGTTGGTAGCGGCCGCAGCATTCTTATCATTTAAAAATTTCAGCACCTTATCTTTTTTCTCCGGTTTATCGGCGCTGATGGTAATAAGCTCAAATTCCCGGCCGCCATACATACGGCTTATGTCTACAAAATCAGGAAACTCACTTACGCAGGGTCCGCACCAGGTGGCCCATACATTGATCAGGCGCAGGTTTTCACTCTTAGCTGTTACTAGCTTGCGGATGGCCTCTTTATCTATAAGCGCAACAGTGGCTTCTTCGGCAGCCCATTTTTCTTCTGTTTTTACATTATCCTCGCGCTTGCCAGACCATTTAACCGAACAGCCAAAGGTTTTGGTAGTGGGCTCAGGCGCTGCCTTTCCGGCCAGCACTGCATCGAGTGCCCGGCGCAGGTCTTCAGCATTTGCAGAGCCCGGCTTTTCTGAAGCATCCAGTCGTCCTGCATACTGCAGCTTACGATCCTTATCGAACACAAAAGCATGCGGGGTAGCAACGGGTCCATACGCTGCAGACATAGCCTGTGTTTCTCCATCGTACAGGTAGCGAAAATTATAGCCTTTATCTTTTGCTCGCTGCTGCATCTCTTCAAAAGTATCATTCATATCGCTGTAGCCCAGCTCATCGAGGCGCACCGCCAGGGGATCGTTGGGCGATACCGCCACTACCGCTACTCCCTTGCCCTGGTAATCTTTTGCCAGCTGTATCATCCGATCTTCGTAAGCCTGTGCCGTTGGACAGTGGTTACAGGTAAAAATTATCGCCAGGGCCTTGCTGCTACTAAAATCTGCTAAGCGGTAGGTTTTACCATCTACACCGGGAAGTGTAAAATCAGGAGCCTGGCTGCCAATAGCAAGTGTTTTTACATCTTCTGAATGGATCAGGCGTGCTGGCACTCTTTCTTCTGCGGCCACAGGCACTTCAGCAGCACTTGCCGCTACCTGCTGCTCGGCCGATGAACCACAGGCTGCAAAAACAGCAGACAGGGCACAGCATAATAATGCTTTTTTCATATTGAAATTTGGGGTTTCCACCATTAAAATAGCATTAAAAGCTATAAGTTAAAAGCATACATGCTGATTGTATGGCCCAGATCTGAACAGCCATACGGCTTTCAACTCCTACCTGGTACTATTCCGCTTTTGTGATAACATCCAGTCATACACATCCTGGCCGGCATACACCCTCACCCATGCATCGTGGTTCATATCGGCATGAATGGTAAACCTGACATCTTTATGACCGAGGCTTTCGAGCCTGTTCAGGCCGGGGTAAAAATACTGGGGCTGAACCACTCCATCGCGCCCGCCTGCAAATGCCCATACAGGCAGCTGCCTTGCTGCAATGGGTTTCATTAAATTGGGGTGGCCGTAGCCCACCACCGGCACAATGGCGGCAAACAATTCCGGATGTTTGCTGGCAAAATACCAGGTACCAAAACCACCATAGCTAATGCCCGTGAGGTAAAGCCTGTCTGCATCGGCCTGGTAATTCTTTAGCGTGTGGTTTACAATCTGTAGCAGGTCATCTTCAAGCATAAACCAGCCCACCGGTGGCCCCTCAGGCGGCGCTGGTATGTTGGTGTCTTGTACCGCTCCTTCCATTGGGTTGGGCGTAGAGAATTCTCCAGGCCTGGCAGGAACCCCCTGTGCCTGCCGCTGGGGGATATCTTCTTTTTTGCGGCTCCTGATGTAGGCAGCAACGGAATCCATGCCGTACATAGGCAATTGAGGCGCAACGATGATAAAAGGTAAATCTTTCTTTTGCACCCAGGCCTCATACAAAGGGCCATGCACCAGCACATATTCGAGCTCATCTTTGGCATTGCCCCGCTCGCCATTGCCATGCAGGAATAACATTACGGGCCATTTTTTACCTGGCTCAGAACGGTACCCTTTGGGGAGATACACAAAGTAATCCCGCTCCTGGCCGGTGGCTTTGCTCTGGTAAGAAACCTTTGTAAGCTCTGCCGCCGATGCTTCACGACCAGCCTGCTTCTTTTGTGAGTAGGCGTACTGGCTAATCAGGAGAAAAATTACAAGAAGAACAGACAAGCTGCTACGTGGGCTTTTCATTCATTAAACTATTGATGGAAGTAAGGCATTTTTCATTTTCAAGTTAAGAAAGTTTTTACTCCGGACTATTCCCGGGGTACCTGTCGAACAGCTGTTCCATAGCTGCATTAATTCTGTTTTCAAGCTTGCGGGGATTATCTGTCAGGATGCCTGTGGCAACACCCTCCCATATTCTTTCACGCCTTTCAGCATCGATCAGATCAATTGAAACAGTACCCTGTTCGTAGCGGCGCACAATTCTTTCTTCTGCCTCCCAGTGATACCTGCGCTGACCAATGTAAATAGGAGCCTCCCGTATATCTGTCTGCCGGGTCTGCACTTTTTGCTCTACCATAACACCAATGTTTACCCACAAATCCGGATCTGGCTCCTTGTTATACCCCAGCTGCTCCATTTCACGCGCAATGGCATTTTTAAGCAGCTGAATCTCTTCACTGTTTGTATCTGCCATGCTATCGTTTTTAAGCGTAACATCCAGAAAGTTAAAGGTCTGGTAAGAGTTGTAGTCTACATCCGGCAGCTGCAGGGCGGATACTACCTCTACAGGGGCAGAGGAACAGGCACCAAGTACCATCAGCAAAATAAATGAGGTATATTTCAAAAAGTAAAAGGGCTTCTTCATGATTGGGTAAGTACTAAGTACTAAGAATAGATCAGCCAGTTGGCCTACCTATTTGAACCAGGCAAGGCCGGAAGAGTTTTTATAACAGCACTGCTATTATTTTCCAGACATAGCACTAAAACCTGCATCTGGCTTACCACTGCCTGCAATAAAGTGCTGTAGTACTGCCGCATCATATTCAACATCAAACTTCCGGGCAAACAGACCACTGCTGCTGCGTATCTTTTCCAGATCTTCCATACCCAGTGTTTTTGGATTTTTTGCTCCCGCTTCCCAATCGATGTAGCGCAGCCAGTCATTAATGGTTGCATCGCGGTAGGGCGAGTTCATCACCAGGGTATGCAGCCAGATTTCATCAGAAATATATGTAGCCCTGAATTGCGTTAAATAGGCAGGGTTTTCCCGCAGGTAAGCCAGAATATAGCTTAAGGTAGCATGGTTGATATTTGCCCAGTTACAGCCGCCATAATACGCCAGGGGCTGAAGCTTACGCATATATCCTTTTTTCAATTGTACTCTCCTGATGCTTCGTACGAGCTTATTTACAAGCTTCCCGAAAATGCCCGGTCTTACTTCCGGCCAGTAGAGCTGCAACCTGTGAAATCCGCCACTGGGCCCCCAGCCTGCTATGGGGAGTGGCGCGTATTCCAAAAAGTTATAGTGCCTGTTTTCTTCCAGAAAATGCCTGATCTCCCTATTACTCCTGATGGGAAAATCCTGTCCGCTGATCACCAGGTAATAATCACACTGCTGTTTGTGTGCAAGCTTTAATAGATCCAGGGTAGCCATAGATATTTTAAAGCTTGCCCATGTAATATCATATTTCTGGATTACCTGCACCCCAGGGTACTTCTTGAAATAGCCAGGCCGGATATGCCACTTTTTATCCAGGTGTATGAAAATTTCAAAGTCACCGTACAGTCTTTCAATCAGTAGCTCCAGCTGTTCCAGGTTTTTATGAGCCAGAATGAGCACAGCAATTTTCATTACGGTAGCAGGCGTTAGTTTAGCAGGATCTGACTATTTTCATCTAGCTTCATAAAGATAAACACCGGGCAGAGTTCTTCACTATTTAACGCCCTTCACCTTCATGTTAAGCCCATAAACTGCATCCATAGCTGTAATGAAAAGCGTCTGGCGGTCTTTGCCTCCAAAGGTAACATTGGCCGTCCAGTCTGCATCAATGGGTATGTGGGCTATTTGTACACCTTTTTTATCGAAAACGGTTACGCCTTTTCCGGTGAGGTATACATTGCCTTTATCGTCAATCGTCATGCCGTCAGACCCCATGGGTGCAAACAAAGTTTTGTTCTGTAGCGCTCCGCCTTCTCCAATGTCGTATACATAGGTTTTATTATCGCCGATATCAGCTACATACAGCTTTTTACCATCAGGGGTGCCAATAATGCCGTTTGGTTGTTTTAGCTCCTCATCTACCCTAAAAAAGCGGCTCCTGTCAGGGCTTAGATAGTATACATGCTGGCCATCCTGCTGCATGGCGGGATCGCGCTCCCAGTACTCTCGTTTGTAAAGCGGATCAGTAATGTACATTCCTCCCCCGGGATGAATCCACAGGTCATTAGGACCATTCAGCAATTTACCCTGGTAATCCTTGAGCAGAACGGTATGATTGCCTTCCATGTCAAACATCCAAAGCTGGTTGTGCTCATCTGCACAAGTGATGAGATTCCCCTTTTGATCGAAGTACATGCCATTGGAACGACCTGCCTTATCAGAAAAAGTAGTGAATTTACCCGTTGCTGCATCCCAGCGAACTATTTTGTTATTAGGCTGATCGGTAAAGTATACATTCCCTTCACGATCGGCAGCAGGCCCTTCTGTAAAAGAATAACCAGCACCAAGCTTTTCAACTTTGGCTCCTTTTGCTATGATTGAATTTTTGTCTACCATTTGTGCAGTACCAGCCTGGGGTAAAAAAATGATGAATAAGAGGCCCAAGAAAGGCAACGCTAACTTAGCTTGTTTCATGGATGAAGTATTTTTCCTCATGATACAACATAAAGCTTAATAACTCCAACCAATTTTGCCATTGCTCTACATATATTACTTTCTCGGGGCGCTGCTTGTAAGATGATCTCATTATGATTACTTTACTGTATTAACGTGAATTATGGATTAGGCAGCCATCAAATCTTGATTTTGAAGCAATAGGGGCTGATTTTCAGGAAGAAAAACAGAAGGTTTACAGTCATAGAAGCAATAAGCTGTCAAAGCTGCA
>JAESGL010000138.1_pt1 | contig 93009 bp, 85 predicted proteins | sample 9269711 | NCBI WGS metagenome assembly JAESGL01 (sample SAMN14515918, study PRJNA621676) | algae metagenome | isolation source: Kastovskya adunca ATA6-11-RM4 and co-occurring heterotrophs from soil and... | place: Chile: Atacama Desert | collected 2011-06-27 | reverse complement strand
TACTTCACGACCAGTAAACTTTTCTACGAATCGAACATTACTTATATTAGTGGTATTCATATCGTAAAATTACAAATAATTAACGACATATCCAAAATTTAATAATATTTATCTAAGTAGTTCTAAATATATTTTCTATTAATATTTTCATATTGTTGATGTAAATGCACCCATAGTCTGTAGTTCATTACACACCTATAGCATCAGTCCGGCGCCAGTGTTTTATCCAATACGGCAACAGCAGTTTGTTCCTTTAATTCTGCAACCAGCTGATTTTGGTATCGCAGGCGGCGGCACAGTATTTTTATTATCTCCCTGGTTACTTCAACCCTGTCTGCCATTATTTCATAGAAAGAGTGCTGGTCCAGCCTAAGCAGCAGGGTATCTTCTTTTGCCGTTACAGATGCAGATCGCGGCTCAGTATCCAGCAGTGAGAGTTCACCAAAGAAGTCGCGCTTTTTAAGTTCTGCCAGTTTGGTTTCTCCATCGTGTACCTGTACAATGCCATCGTAAATGATGTACATGCAGGTGCCGATTTCACCTTTTTCAAACACTACTTCTTCGGCATTCAGGGGTACTTCTTTTAGAATAGAGGCAATATCAACCAGAATGTCTTCAGAGGTTTCACCGAAAATTCTTGTTGTTTTAAGCGCCATTACTTTTTCTACGGCTAAGAGTTTAGGCTTCATGGCATTGGGGTTTTTATTAGATTGAATTAATTGTAACAGGCTGCTATCGTCGGTACTTAGCATGGAGAGGTAGTTCCAGTAGTTATCAGGATGAAAAGCCTGAAGTGCCCACAGGGCCGTTTCTGCTACCAGTTTGTTAGGGTGCGAAACAGACAGCACCACTTCGTTTACCAGCTCTGTAAGCTGCAGCTGCCTTACTATATAAAGGGATATGGTCTGGGTCCAGATATTTACCACGGGTACTTCCTGCCGGTTAATCAGCTTTTGCAGATACAGATTAAGGGGTAGCTTTTTCTGTGGAAAACGGGCATTCAGAATTTTAGCCTGCTGATGAATGGAGAAATCCTCGAGTAGCGGCAGAATTACAGAGCTTAGTTCCTTGGCTACCAGCACATCCAGTATTTCTATGGCATTGGCCCGCTTTTCTTTGGTTCCTAACTGCAGACTACTCCATACCTGAAAAAAATCATTTGATTTGTAGATAAAGGAAAGCAGCAGTAACAGCCGTTTTTTCAGGTGGTGCAACTCAAGCTCCAGCGCCCTGATCAGGTGGCTGTAAAACGAAAGGTCTTCTGCTGTGGCATTTGCAGAGATTACTTCTATACATGTAAGGAACCAGGCAGCATCTTTTAGTTCTGCATATATGGTTTGCAGTACTGCGTCTTTTTCGTTGCTGTTAGGTTTGTACTGGCAAAGCGTAAGAGAATGTAAAATCTGATTGCGAACCTCTATGTTTTTAAAATTCAGCTTGTGCTGCAGTAGCTCAATGGATTTGCTGCCACCAACCCTGCCACAGATGTAAACCAAGCGCCGTAGCCTCACCGGGTTATAATCGGGGTTGCTAAACTCTGCTTCAAACAGGCTGATAACACTCTCACCGGTGTTGATGAGTGCCTGCATAGCTCCTTCAAATACTTCCGGAGAAGAAACGGCTTTTAGCATAGGGGCAAACAGGCGTGGGTGTCTGATCAGGCCGGCTGCCTTCAATGCTGCTTTTCTTACCAACACATTTTCATCTTCAAGCAAAATAAGCAGTGGATGATAAAAATGATGAATTCCCACCTCGCCTATAACACCTGCCGCAAAAGCTCGTTTCACAGGATCGGCAGAGCTAACATACTCATTAAGGCGTTGTCCGGCTAAAATAATACCGTTTATGCCACCATGGCAGAACAAACCAACCAGTGCACCGGCCTGCACAGAATATTCGCTACTGTCTAGTAAAGGGCTTATTTCATCTACAACAGCGGCCTCGCCCAGAAAGCAGAAAATGCGTATGGCTAGTTTTTTGTTTTCTTTTACCTCTTCTGCAGCGATACGTTCTTTTACCTGGGGCTGCAGGGAAAAAAGTTTAAGCGCTTCTATTCTTTTCAGCACTTCTCTTCTTACTTCCGGAGCGGAATGGGCTATTAATTTACTTAGCAGTTCAGGTACTTTACTGCCTTTGCCTTTACACAATACATCCAGGGCATAAAGCACCTCGCCTGGATAGGAGCTCTCCAGCTTGTTATGGAGTAATTCAAGGGTAGCCGCATCGTTAAGCTGCAGCGTATTACCCTCCAGCAACCTTTTTTTAAGTGCTACCTCCAGGGTTATTATATAGTGCTTGTTTAAATACTTAATGGAAACAGCCCAAGCTGCCAGCATAAGCAGCAGAAACAGGCTGAAGTGCGCCAATGAAAGTGCCCCGATAGCACCCAGCACAACAAGAATAAGCCCACTAATACCGGTGGCTACTGCTTCTACAGTACCCAGAATATCCCAGCCCATGAGTTTTACTTTTTTCTGTAGCGGTTGCAGCAGGGTGGTAAAGGTGCTGTTGTATAAAGCAGATTTTAAGGTGTCGTTCACCAACATAATAACCACCCACATCCAGAGCAGCAGGAAGTTAGAATCTGTAAAAAGGCCACTAATAATGCCTGTTATAGTAACAACTCCTAAGGCAAAGGGGAGGGCAAATAATGCCAGCTGTATGCCATACTGACGCAGCAGGTAACTGTAGAAAAAAGTTTTAATGAAAAAGGCCAACAGCTGACCTGTTGCCAGAATAATACCTATAAAGTAAGCGATTTTGGCTTCGTCTTTAAATTTTTCATCTACCTGACTTAAAAAGGCAAATTCAATAAGAATAAAGGCAACTACAGCCAGAAAGCAGGTAATGGAAAGCGAATAAATAAATTTGTTTTTGAAAAATGCAGGAACATGTTGTGGTATCTGTTTTTCCTTTGGCAGTATTTCTTCCACGGTGGTTGCCGGCTGCGAAAATGATTTTTTGCTTCTTACAATTAATAAGGCCAACGAGACAAAGGCGCCTAAGAGACCTGAGGCAGAGATCAGCAGCAGATTTTCAGTACCAATTACAGGTACCATTACAGAAGCGAGCAAATAGCCCAGTACGCTGGCAGGTACTTCCATAGAGCTAATCAGCCCCGACAGTCTTTTACTTTGCCGTACATCAAAAAGGATGAGGGTAAGCTTGCCAAAACCACCGCTGCAGTAAATAGCCATTACGCGGTGCCAGATAATAAGCCCAAACGCCAGCCATCCTGCCTGCGCATAGGCAAATCCAAATCTGAACAACAGCACGCTCAGCAATAAAACGAGCACCTCTCCCATGAACAGCACCTTACCGGAGATATATTTCTCCAACTGTCCGTACAGATTGTATAGCAGCAGCAGCAAAATACAGGCTGCTATGTATACATAGGGAAGGTTAGTTATTGGAAATTGGGTTAAAAAGATAGCACTGGCGGCTGTAAAAAAGAGGGCCAGGGCCATGGTTAGAAAGAAGGAGTAAAGCATAAGCATGCTTACAATTTTTCCTTCTCCCTTTCTAAGGTTTAAGACTTCCTGAATCTTTTCAGAATACCGCATAACAGCTCTGTCATATCTAAAAATAGCGTGCTCTTAAAGCAATCTTTGTAATTCGCTGAAATGCTTTAGTTTGAGTGCCTCACGTTGTGCTTTGGCTGTTTTGGTAAAATACTGATGCTGTTGAAAAAAATGCAGCTGCTTACAGTTCCACTCCTCTAATGAGCTTATGATACCAAACTCCAACCACTCCCTGTAGAGCGTTTCAGAAACTTTATAGAAATCTTCTCTACCCAAGTAATCCAGATCGGCATCGCACATAATCATTTCCAGGTGTGTAACAGGCCGCTGGGGGATCTGAGTTGCCAGAATAATCAAACAGATAATATCTATTTGTTCAGGAGAATAGCCGAATTGCGGTAGAGTTTCCCGGGCAATGCGGGAGGCAAGAGGTTCGTTATTGCGGTAGCGCTCCACGAAACCAATGTCGTGATACAAGCCAGCGGTACGTAGCAGTACAAGATCTTCGTCACTTACATTTTCATACCTGGCTAATTGTTCTATTGCACCGCATACATCAAGGGTATGATGTATGCCGTGGTAGTACAAATTATGCGGTAGTTCCTGTTGTAAGCGGTTCAGAACATACTCCCTGGCCTTCTGAAAATGCATGTATTTCTGCAGAACTTACAAAAGCTAAACAATATTAGCAGCAATTGCAATTAAATAGCTGTAAAAGCCTAAATACCTGGCCGCCTGCAAGAAGGGGAATAGGGTTGAGGAACAGAAAACAGCGGCTGTTTTCTTAAAGAAGAAGGCGCAGTATAATAAATACTGCGCCTTCTTCAGCATAGTAAAAGAACCGTTTCCAGGCATTGTATTAACCTATCCAGTGCCTGAAGTTTTAGAAAGCTACCGCTGCTGCTACACAGCCTAGTCTATTGTAATGGCATAGCTGCACTCAAATTGTTCGCCGGGTGCTATGTGTTGAATGCCTTCTTTTTTTCTGAAGTCTTCTCCTTCTGCGCCTGCTTTATCGGTAACCCCATACCAGGGCTCTATGCAGATAAAAGGCGTTTCGCCTGCTTTTGTCCAGATGCCTACATAGGGAAAACCGGCCAGGTCTACACGTACGCTGTGGGTATTTTTATTGTTCTTCAGGTTTATGTATGATGATTTTATTCCTTTAAATACCAGGGCATCTTCTTTAAACAGATCTGCATGCAGGGGTAAAAGCATTTCATTAGCCATCACCTGGCGCTTTTCGCCAGTGCGAAGCCCGTGGTGGAGTAGCTGGCGCTCTAGCGTCTCAACTTTTTCAAACTCCAGGTAATAATCATCGAATTCCTCTTCCGACCGCAGCGGACAGCGAAAGGCCGGATGGCCGCCAATAGAGAAAGGCATGTCACCATTGCCCACATTCTTAACCCGATAGGTGGTAACCAGCTTGTTGTTTACCAGGTGGTACTCCAGCAGCAATTCAAAATCAAAAGGATAATGTAGCCTGGTATCTGCATCGCTGGTAAGCCGGAAGAGAATGCGGTCGGCACCTTCTTTAACTGTTGACCATTTTTTATCCCTGGCAAAACCATGCTGGCTGAGGTGGTACTCCTGGCCATCGAGGCTGTATTTATTCTGGATAAGCCGCCCTACAATTGGAAAAAGAATAGGTGCATGCCTGCCCCAGATATCAGGGTTTCCACCCCAGATGTACTCCAGGCCATTGTCTTTGCGGCGGAAGCTGCAAAGTTCTGCTCCCTGTTCCTTAAAAGTGGCAACAACCAGGCTGTTTTCGAGCGTGTGTAGCATGTTAAAAAATATAATGGTTTGTGTTGATGTACAACTGCCACCAAACCTAAGGGTTTAGAGATAGTGATAGAGGCAAAGTGTTCTGTACTGCTCTGGTATTTAAGTTACTTAAAAATTTCTACAGGAAGAAGAAAGTTTATGGGCTTGTTGTTTCCATCTGCATGCCGGTATAAGCCATGCTTAGCACCAGTGCATTGTAAACACCATGCAGGGCAATAGCCCAGATGAGGCCCAGGCGTACCCTGGTGTAGCCCAAGATCAGGCCTAGAAGCAACTGTGGCAACACCAGCAGGGGAGCCAGCAGCAGAATACGCCCACTCACCTGAAAGTTAATTAGATGCACCAGGGCGAAGATAACGGCAGCACCATAAAACAACAGGGCATAGTAATTGGTGTAGAGGCTTACCAGCAGCTCATGAGCAGCGTCTTTAAAAGTAAGCAGTAAAATGGTAATAAGTGCAGCAACGCCAAACACGCCGTAGCCAAATAGTGGCAGCCCTGCCTGTGTAAGTGCTGTAGACAGAAAAAATGCAATTAGCCAGAGCGAAACGTGAAAGTATATAGGCCTGTATAGCAGCCATAACCTAAATGTAAGCTCCTCCAGGGCGGGCATAAGCACGGCCGCAAGCAAAAAAACAACCAGAAAGGGAAATTGCTTCATGATATCCTCCATGGCGTGCGGGAGCTCCGGAACCAGGTCGGCATCTCTTAACACGCCCATCAGCATGAGTACCCCAAAACTCAGCAACAGGCTAAGCATCAGTAGTTGCAGAAACACCTGTAACGGAGCATTCACAACATCATCTTCTTCGGGCAGGCGGGGGCGCTTCAGAAATTGTACCAGATCTTTAGAAGTATCAGTAAAACGCGGAGTCATGGAGGTATCGGCACAAATTATATGTTATACAGACAGAATAGTTTTAAAGCTATTGACTAGTGCTTACAAAAGCTAATTTGGGGCCTTGCGGAAGCATAATTTCTTCTGTCTTTTTATTGATGTTTACAGTCTAGCCACGCTGTCTGAAATAAAGCATTATGTACAGCATTAATGATGCTGTACATAATGATCCCATTTTTCGAGCACATCTTTAAAGTCCTGGGGCAGCTCAGTTTCGAACTGAACCCACTCGCCACTTCGTGGATGTACAAAGCCTAAAGATTTGGCGTGCAGCGCCTGGCGGGGTATTATTTTAAAGCAGTTTTCAACAAATTGTTTGTATTTGCTGAAGGTAGTGCCTTTTAGCACCTTATCGCCACCGTAAGTACTATCGTTAAACAGCGGGTGGCCCAGGTACGTAAGGTGCGCCCTGATCTGGTGTGTACGGCCGGTTTCCAGGTTACACTGTAGCAAAGATACATACCGTAGCTGCTGCAGTGTTTTGTAGTGGGTAACGGCATGACGACCGTAGCCTCCTTCGCCTTCGGGGTAGGCCTGTACCACGCGCCTGTCTTTCTGGCTGCGGCCCAGGGGTACATCTATCGTATCATCCTTGGGATCAGGCTCGCCCCACACCAGTGCCAGATAGGTGCGCTCAATGCTGTGGTCGAAAAACTGCTTGGCCAGACTTTGCATGGCCAGCTCACTTTTTGCCACTACCAGCAGGCCGGAGGTATCTTTATCGATGCGGTGCACCAGGCCCGGGCGCCCCTGGTTGCCGGGCAGGGTGGGTAGCTGCTGAAAATGATAGGTAAGCGCATTTACCAGGGTTCCGCTCCAGTTCTGGTAAGCAGGGTGTACCACCATACCGGCTTCTTTATTGACTATCAGCAGATCGTCGTCTTCATATATAATATTGAGGGGTATGTTTTCAGGCACAACCTCAGTATCACGCGGAGGCTCCGGCAGGGCTATCGTAATAACATCACCGGGGTGCACCCGGTAATTAGATTTTATTTTGGCATCGTTAACCCTAACAAAACCATCTTCAATGGCTTTCTGGAGCCTGTTGCGTGTAACGTTGGGCAACCTGTCCATCAGAAACTTATCCACGCGGAGCAGGGCCTGTTTTTTATCGGCTACAATCCGGTGGTGTTCATATAATTCGTCGTCTTCTTCCTCTTCGGGAGTTGCCTGGTAGTTCTTCATGCTGCAAAGATAAGGGAAATGTTATACTTAACTTTTGCAGAAGGCCGCCACTAAGCCCGGGATATTGTATTTTTAATTAATGATGCCATTTATTTCAGCTCCCACACCCATACAACACATCAGCGATCCTCGTTTAGAGGCGGCAATGGTAAGTCTTTCCATTAAGCGCGATGACCTGATCCATCCCCACATCAGTGGCAATAAATGGCGTAAGCTTAAATACAACCTGCAGGAGGCCCGGGAGCAGGGGCAGCATACGCTGCTCACCTTTGGCGGCGCTTATTCCAATCATATTGCTGCTACCGCTGCTGCTGGTAATGCGTTTGGGTTTAAAACTATTGGGTTGATCAGGGGAGAAGAGCACCAGCCGCTTAACCCAACACTGCAGCTTGCAAAGGAGCAGGGCATGCAGTTGCACTACATTAACCGTCAGGATTACCGGCAGCGGGGGGAGGAGGAAACCCTGGAGGAGCTGCAGCAGCGATTTGGCGCTTTTTACTACATTCCCGAAGGCGGGAGCAATGCACTGGCTGTAAAGGGCAGTGCAGAGCTGGTAGCTGAGATCGAGGTGCAGCAGTACGATTATATTGCTGTTGCCTGTGGCACTGGTGGCACCCTGGCCGGTATTGTAACGGGCCTGAACCGCCGCAGGCAAGCCCTGGGTTTTCCGGTGCTGAAGGGGGGCAGCTTTATGAAGGCAGAGGTAGATAATCTAACCCAGGCCAATAACGGAGAAGCGTACCACAACTACCAGCTTATAACAGACTACCACTTTGGCGGCTATGCCAAATGGACGCCGGAGCTCACCAGGTTTATCAATGGCTTTAACAGCGGGCATGGCGTTCCGCTGGATCCTATCTATACCGGCAAGCTCTTATTCGGAATCTTTGACATGGTGCAGAAGGGCTGGTTTAAACCCGGCACCCGTTTGCTTGCCATTCATACCGGTGGTTTGCAGGGGATAAAAGGCTTCAATGAAAGGTTTGGAGACATCATTTCATAAATAATAAAGCCGCACCTGCTACTGGGGCGGCTTTATTATGTGCATCAGCAGTTTATGCTATAGCAGCACCTTATTTATTGGTGCTGCTGTTAGATTACGCTGGTTATTCTTTACTGATTTTGAGGGTTTGCTGCTGGTGTTCTCCCTGCAGCCTTAGCACATACACGCCCTGGCGGAGGTGTTGTAGGTCTACCTGCAGCTCTCCTGTGCCTGTTTCTGCTCTGTGTTCTGCTTTGTAGAGCAGCACGCCAGCCAAAGAATACACCTCTACCTGCAGGTTTTCGTCTTCGAAGTCTGCTGTTCTGATGGTAAGCATATCTTTTACAGGATTAGGATAGTAGCTAAGCGGCTGGCGTGTTCCCTCTTCATCTTCGAGCGCTTCGTAGAAGAAGTTAGGATCAAAGCCTTTGCCAGCAGTTCTGGAGTTTGTCGGCATATCCTCGAAGAGCTCTCTGCAGGTGATAATACCATCTACATCATAGCCATTGCCACTTCTGTTGAAGTCAGCAGGATTGGAGGTATCGGTGATTTTGATGTAGCGCACATAAGGTAGCATGCCTTTACCCACCACAGGACTTAGGTCTACCTTTACATTGCGGCAGAAGTTGCCCGACACCTGCACCCAGTCTTCTCCGTTGGCAGACACGTGCAGCATCATGGTTTCCAGGGTACCGGCTCCTTTGCCGTCGTAGCAGGGGCGGTGGGCCCAGCCCCAGGTAGTTTCCACCACCATCAGGTCTGCATCAGTAGAGCCATCATCGTAGAGGTTGGAGCCCAGCTCCAGCACCAGCTCTCCGCCAAAGCCCAGCGATACAAAGCTGTGGTGCTTGTCTTCCTGCGGTGCACCAAGGGCACGCAGCGGTATGCTGCGCAGCGGGTCTATCACGCCTCTGTTATCTGCACGAGGTCCCTGTGTGAATGATACCACCCTTGTGGCATAGCAGCTGTTTTCTGTTTCGTCTACCATACCGTCACAGTTGTTGTCCAGGCCGTCACCTGCTATTTCTGGAGCAGCAGGATATACTGCAGCATTCCAGTCATCACAGTCGCCACCCTTGTTTACATACCCCTCTGGCTGCCAGCAGGCGGTAAGCATAGTTTCATCTGCGCCAAAGCCATCACCATCGGCATCGGCATACCAGGTTCTGTTTGTACAGTTGCCAACACGTATTTGCAGCTCTAATGTATCCCATTTAGCCCAAAAAGTTCTTGCGCGTACCAGTGGTTTGTATGTACCAAAGCTTTTGGCTGGTGGGGTGCCCCACACCCGGATAGCGTTAGGAACATCTCTGCCATCAACAGAAATTAACTCTGCCTGAAGCCAGGAGGGAGCGCCATCAAGAAGAGATACCTCATCTAACTGATGCCAGTCGCTGTTGCTGATTGGAATAATTATTTCCAGCGGCTGCTGCGTACCTACTACTATAGGAGAAACAGGCTGTAGCTCAAAAGGAAGGTCAACTACAAATGGTATGAATCCCCATACTGAATTGCCGTGCTGATCTGTTGCAGAGAAAAAAAAGAAAATCTCACCTAAATGCTCACGTGTAGGGGTCCAGGTCATGTGCATGGAAGCTGTATCGGGAGCGGTTACGGACCTGCCAGGATTAAAAGTAGCACCTGCAAGATCTGGTAACAGGGCATAGGGTGGGCCATTGCTACCATAGTTAATCATGATAGCAGAGTCTACACGTAAAGTTACCCCATCGCCAAGCGTAGGATCTGCCACTTGTATGATAAAGTTAAATTGCTCGCCTACCAGTATCTCCTGTCCAACATCTGAGGAAATGAATACAGGAGCTGTCGTGTTTGTACCACCCTCATCTACCTGGCCGTTGCAGTTGTTATCTATGTTATCGCCTGGTAGTTCGGGTGCAGTGGGGTTGATGGCGGCATTGTTATCGTTGCAGTCATTGTTGTTTTCTGCATAACCTTCCCAGGTAGAGCAGGTGATCTGAACAGGGGTATTGCCAGTGCCATAGCCATCTTTATCATTGTCTCTGTACCATTCTTTATTTACACAATCGGCATATACAATCAAGGTGAGGGTATCGGTGGTAATGATGTCAGAAGCTACATCAACAGAGTATATGGGTATTCTGTAGGTGCCTACATGTCTTTCAGTTGGTTCATTGCCATCGCTGTAAAGCGCTACTTCATCAGGAAAATTTATGCCAAAGCCCATGTCTTGAATATCCCATTCAAGTCCAATATAATCTCCGGGATTTAGTACAGGTATAGTGAACTGAAAAGGCTGATTGATCCCTATCACAATGGGCTCATCGGGTATGAGAAATACAGGCTTCTCCGTTACTTCTGGCTCCCACACAAAAGTAGTACTGCTGCCGACAGCATCGGTAGCTACAAGGCTTAAGCCCTGCGGAGCACTGTACTGCCTGCTTGGCGTAAAGCTAAGCGCAGTAGTGAGGGTGGCATTGCCAGATAGCGGCAGGCTGGGGTTAAAGCTTAAATCCAGCGTATTGATGTCAGACGCACCAAGCGTTAATATTAAACCATCTTCTGCTTCGGGATCTAATACCTCAACGTTAATAGTATATTCCTGTCCGACCACATAAGTACCTATGCCATAATCACCTGATAAGGTTATTACAGGCGCCTGGTTTTCACCAGAATCATCATCACAAGCATCTCCTACGCCATCATCATCAGAATCTTCCTGCTCGTGGTTGTAGGTATCTGGGCAGTTGTCGTACATGTCGTCTACACCATCCCCGTCACTATCACTTCCAATGGGATCTATACCATCGCAATTGGAATCAATATTATCATAAGGAGAATCTTCAGCATCAGGATTGATGCTAGGGTCGTTATCATTACAGTCATCGAAATTGTTTACATAACCTTCGGGTTGATCGCAGGCCAGTATTTCATTCTGGCCACCAAAGCCATCACCATCCTCATCGGCAAACCAGACAATTTCGGGAGCTCCTACTGCTTTATCATTATCATCACAATCTAAACTATTATTAACTAATGAAGGGCGTCCATCTTTACTGTAGTGATATTTATTATTATAAATTTCTCCTCCATACCCATCTCCATCTACATCCCAAGCCCAGGTTTCTTTAGAACAGTCTACTACTTTGATGGTAATGGTTGCTCCAGCTCCCTCCCCTAAATCGTAATCAAAAATACTTATGTTCAATTTATAAGTTCCAATGTCCTCTTCGCGGGCAAACTCATCTTCATGAGAGGCTCTAATCCCAGTGTAGTCAAAAAGGCCTGCTTCACCAAAAGGGGGAATATCATAGTACGGTTCGTTTCCCTCCAAATAAGTATGTATTCCCTCAGCTTCAGTATAATCAAAGCTCAGGTCAAAAGGCTGGTTAATACAAATAATGACTGGTTCTTCTGGTGCATATACTTCGATAGGCCTGCTTATTTGAATTCCTAATGAGCTTTCCGAGGTGCGGTTAGACGCATCTGTTGCAATGAAATACACCGATTCGGATCTTTGGTGAAAGTCTTCAACTCTGATTCTTAGATGGGTATTGACAACACCTTTTCCAGTTAGGGGGAGGCTAGGTGTAAAGGTGTATTCTTCCTCTCTCAGGCCCATATGTTCTACTGCTAGCGTAACTTCTTCTTCATTCGAAGAGCTTGCTTGTATATATATATTATAGGTTTTGCCAGGTTCATAATGCTTCAGTGAAATATCTCCAGAGATTGTAATTTCTGGCTCCTGGGAATAGAGTGTTAATGTGCAGAACAGTAAAAAAAATACTGTAGCTGTAGTTCGTCTGTAAAGTTGATTCATAGAGAGTATGTATAAAAAATTATCAATAATGTAAATACAGGCAAAAAATATCCAAAAGTAATCCTACTTAGACAAAGATGGTATTTATTGTTTCTACAGTTGCTAACACTAAGCATTGCATATACTAATACAACACTTAAAAGTAGGCTTTAAAAATAGGTTATTGGTAAAGAAAAACTAACTATATCTTTATATGATCGATGAAGTAACTAACTTTTACCTGAGGTGATGGTTTATGAAAAATGATAAAAATATAAATTAATAACAAAAGCCTCTGAAGAAAAAAATCCTTCAGAGGCTTTTGTTGTTTTAAATCAGAGAGTGTACAAAAAGACCCTAATGCCAGGTTTTCCTTTTCTCTTGTAGCATCTCCAGCATTTGTTGCAGTCGGCGTTGGCGGGTTTCTTCTTTTTTTGCTTCTGTTATCCAGAGTAGGTACTCTTTACGATGGGTGTAAGCCAGGCTTTCAAAAAAGTCTTTTTCTGCCGAATGTTGATCCAGCAGCGACTGCAAATAATCAGGAACAATTAGCTCGGGCCGGTCGGTTTGCTGCCCCACTGAACTGCCGTTGGCAACACGGGCTGCTTTTCGGTTTATTTCTCCCTCCGGCTTAAAGCGCAGCGCCGACCAGGTGCTGTTGATGGCAATTTGCGTAACGGCACTCCAGCCCCTTTTTACAACAGGCTCCCACCCACTATCACGATTGATGTCGGTTTTAATGGAGGATGACTTTTTAGGATAGGCAATCCAAAACTTAGCTCCCGGAGCCAGAGAAGCCAGCGCTTTCGGTGCAAGTTGTTGCAGCTCAATTTTTGAATATACAAACAGCAAAAGGTTCTGATAAGCAGCATTGCCTTTTGCCTCTGTATCATGACTGATGCCTTCCAGCACAAGCTTTAGATCTAGAGGGAGATTCAAAAGTAAAGTCTTTTCTGCTGGCTTAATGGCCAATTTAGCGGCTAAAGCTGTTGCTTCCATATATAACAGGCTTTATGCTTTATACCAGCGCTCACTGATGATCTGCAGTGCCTCCTGGTGTATTTTGCCGTTGGTGGCGAGCAGCTCTCCGCCAAATATAAAATCGCTACCGCCTTTAAAATCTGTTACAGTACCACCTGCCTCCTGTACAATGATAATCCCACCTGCTACATCCCAGGGCTTCAGGTTGTATTCAAAGAAGCCTTCAAAGCGGCCCATGGCTGTATAGACCAGGTCTACCGCTGCACTGCCCAGGCGGCGCAGGCCATGGCTGTTTTTCATGAAGTGCTCCATGATATCCAGGTAGGTTTTCATCAGGCCAAAATCATAATAAGGAAAGCCGGTAGCAATAAGGCTCTGTGCTGTCTGGGCAATGGGCGAAACCTTTATTCTTTCGCCGTTGCAATAGGCGCCCTGCCCCCTGATGGCCCAGAACATTTCATCAGCATTTACCTCGTACACAATGCCCATAACCAGCTCCTGCCCCTGTAGCAGGCCTACACTTACAGCAAACACCGGCAGACTATGTAAAAAGTTGGTGGTGCCATCAAGCGGATCAATTATCCATTTATACTCCTCATCGGCAGCCTGGGCGGTGCCTTCTTCGGCAATAAAGCCACAGCCGGGTAAGATCTGCCTAAGGCCTTCCACCAGCTTTTGCTCCGCCTGCTTATCTACATAAGAGACCAAGTCGTTGAGGCCTTTGTGCTCAATATTTGCCCTGTCGAAATTTTTACCTTCCTGCCGGATGAAAGCACCGGTTTCTTTAACAAGGTCTAATGATGGTTGAAGAATGTCCTGGAGGTTTATCATTTTCTTAAAATGCGTTTTCTGACAAAAGCGGCCAGTAGCAGGAAAGGAGCTATCCAGCCGGCAGTGCGGCCCAGGTAATCACCATAGGCAGCGTAAAAAGTAATAGTTTCATTGGCACGTATGCTGCCTTTGATCACATCGGGCTCCCAGTAGCGGGTTTCTTGCAGCACATCGCCACGCTGGTTTATAAAGCCTGAGATGCCTGTGTTGGCACAGCGGGCAATGCTGCGGCGGGTTTCTATGGCGCGCAGGCGTGCATAGTGAAAGTGCTGCTTATGGCCAGCAGTATTACCCCACCAGCCATCGTTGGTGATGATGAAGATGAAGTTGGCCCCATTGCGGATGAATTCCGCCATAAAATCGCCATAAACAGACTCATAACAGATGGATGGGGCTATGCCTGCTCCCTGGCTGTTAAAGAATACAGTACGTTCGGCCTGGCGGCCAAAGCCACCGGCAGAGCCTCCCAGGTTAAACACCGTTTCAGAAAGCCAGCGTGTTACCTGCGGGTAGGGGAGCAGCTCAGGGCCTGGCACCAGCTTGCTTTTGTGATAGGTAGAGTCGGTATTGCCGTTGATGAAATAGGCTGTGTTGAAAACATCGTAGTGGCCAAAGCCTTCCCGAAAGCGTGCAGTGGCAGGCGGAGGGCCCTGGTCGTATACACTGTAGGAGGTAATGCCGGTGAGCAGAGACAGCTGTGGATAGCTGTTTACAAATTCAGTGATGTTCTGAATGATAGGCTGCTGGTTCAGGTACCTTTCGTCGAAGGCCTGGTCGATTGCCGTTTCGGGCCAGAGCAGAAAATCTGTTTCGGGGCTTAGTTTAGTCTGGCTCTGTTGCACAAACTGCCGCACCTGCTCCTCGTAAGGGATGAAGTTTTCGGTGCCGGCAAACTTTTCGGTGAAGGGGTCAATGTTTGGTTGCAGCACTACAGCCTCGTATTCCGGACCATTTTCTACATAGCTCCAGTAGCGGATATATCCGCCTAATATGGGCAGGCCAACCCAGAGCAGCATTACTACTGCGGTTACTGCAGAGAAATGGGGCTTAACATGCCAGAAGAGAAAGTAGGCCAGTAAATTACCTAATAATATCCAGAGGGAGCCTCCGAAAACGCCTGTCCATTCGTACCACTGTACCCACTCCGGAAACATGGCAAAGCCATTGCCCAGGGTAAGCCAGGGCCAGCTAAGGTCCCAGGTGAGGTGAATATTTTCAAAGGTAATCCAGTAGAGCACAAAGCTCATGTAGCCCAGGCCGGGGCCGGTGCGGCGTTTGGTATAGCGGAATAAGAGCAGCGGTATGCACATGAGCAGGGCATTGGCCAGGTTGGCAAAAATGCCGCCAATGAGCGTAGAGTTTACCACCCACCAGGTGGTGGTGAGGTTCCAGCCCAGCAGGGTAAGGTACCACCAGCCAAACAGTTTACGTCCGGGTTTGCGGTAACGGTCTGCAGTAATGTGCTGCTCCATGATGAGGATGGGCACAAATGCAAGGAACAACAGGGGTGCAAAAGGCAGCACAGGCCACCCCAGCCAGAAAAACAGAATGCTTGTTGCCGCCAATAATGGTAAAAACCAGCGACTATTGCTTACCCGCCACCACCAGGACAATTTCTCCTTTGGGAGGGTGCTCGTTGTAGTGTTCATAGAGTTCAGTTAAAGTACCGCGCCGGTTCTCTTCAAATAGTTTTGTCAGTTCCCGGCTAACACAGGCACGTCGGTCGCTACCCAGGTGCTCGGCCAGCTGTTGCAGGCTTTTAACGAGCCGGTGTGGCGATTCGTACAGGATAAACGTACGTTCTTCCAGTGCCAGTTCCTTTAAACGGGTTTGCCTGCCTTTTTTATGTGGCAAAAATCCTTCAAACACAAATTTATCTGCCGGAAGGCCGCTATTGACCAGCGCAGGCACAAAAGCAGTGGCACCAGGCAGGCACTCTACTTTCAGATCTTCCTCTATAGCAGCACGCACCAGCAAAAAACCAGGATCGGAGATGGCAGGCGTACCGGCATCGGTAACCAGGGCCATTACACTGCCGCTCTTCATTTTTTCTACCAGACGCTGTACCTGGCCGTGCTCGTTATGGGCATGGTAGCTTTGCAGTGGCTTGCGAATGTCGTAGTGCTTCAGGAGTTTTCCTGAGGTGCGGGTATCTTCTGCCAATATTAGGTCTACCTCTCCCAGAATGCGCAAGGCACGCTGAGTAATATCTTCCAGATTACCAATAGGGGTAGGCACCAGGTAAAGAGCCGTTTTTTCCTGCATAGGGCAAAGGTATTAAAAAAATGCTACGCCAGCAGCTTATCAATGGCTTTGGCAAGCTTCCGGTCACGTTCGGTAACTGTATTGCCGGCATCATGTGAGGTGAGCTCAATGGTTACCTTATTGTATACATTGCTCCAGTTGGGGTGGTGGTCCATTTTTTCGGCCAATAGCGCCACCCTGTTCATAAAAGCCCAGGCTTCGGAGAAATTTTTGAATTCGAAGCTGCGGGAGAGCTTATTGTCTTGTTCCTGCCACATAATAGTTAGTGAATGAGTGAATGAGTGAATGAGTGAATGAGTGAATGAGTGAATGAGTGAATATTTAGTGTTTGTGGGATATTGGTAGTTGAGTGTTCAATATTTCATACCCAATAGCTATTCAACTCTTCTGCTGGGAATTTATCTAAAAAACTTTTTATACACGGGCTTGCGGTAGAGGAATTGGGCCAGCAGGGCAGGGTAGATGGCCAGATCTAACAATTTGTTGCCGGTGCTGTAGGTAATATCATCAACAATACGGGTACCTCCGCCAGGCAGGGCCAGCAGCCGATGATGATGGTGCCAGTGTTGCAGGGGCTTGGGGAGCTTCCGACCTTCGTCAATAAAATACCACTCTTTTTCCTTTTGGCCATTTGCCACAATTTCGCTTACCCAGGTTTGCTTCAGTGGCCCGAAGTGGAGCTCCATGGCTACCCAGTCTCCTTTTTTGCTGCCATCGAAGCGCAGCAGCTTTAAGCGGGGGAAGGGAGGTGCAAGAGTTCGGAACAGCTTTTCGTTGAAGCCATCGGCAACTTTTCTAAGTGGCTGTTCTACATCTGTATGAAGCAGAATGTGCATCGGTAGGGGGTATGGTATATCGTACTGGGTATATAGAGAAATGGTTTAATGAGTATAGTTGTTTTTGATGATAGAGCATCTTCTGTCATCGCAGCTAAGCTTTGTCAGTTAAACAGTATTTGTGGTTTTGATTAGGTAATAGCCGCCTAATAAAAAAGCCCCACCTGTTGGCGGGGCTTAACTGTGTTATCTTTTTTCGTACTGTTCGCTGTAGTAATCCTGATAATTTCCGGAGGTTACGTTTTGTAGCCACTCTTCGTTAGTCAGGTACCAGTCTACGGTTTTTTCAATACCTTCCTCGAACTGCAGCGAAGGCTGCCAGCCTAGTTCGTTCATGATCTTGCTGGCATCAATGGCGTAGCGCAGGTCGTGTCCTGCTCGGTCTTTTACAAAGGTGATCAGCTTTTCTGATTCGCCCTCGGGCCTGCCAAGCTTGCGGTCCATTACCTTGCACAGCAGCCGCACAATATCAATGTTTTTCCACTCATTGAAGCCACCAATGTTATAGGTTTCGCCCTTTGCACCATTGTGGAATACCACATCTATCGCACGGGCGTGATCTACCACATAGAGCCAGTCACGTACATTTTCGCCTTTGCCATAAATAGGCAGGGGCTTGTGGTGCTTGATGTTGTAAATGCAAAGGGGGATCAGCTTCTCGGGAAAATGGTTAGGACCATAATTATTAGAGCAGTTGCTGATTACAGTTTGCATGCCATAGGTATTGGCGTAAGCACGTACAAAGTGGTCGGAGCTGGCTTTAGAGGCAGAATAAGGCGATTGCGGATCGTAAGGCGTGGTTTCTATAAAGAAGCCACCATCATGAAGCGATCCATATACCTCATCTGTACTAACATGATAGAAGCGGTGCTGGTCGTACTTATTTTTCCAAGCTTTACGTGCAGCATTTAGCAGGTTTACCGTACCTACCACATTGGTCATGATAAAGGCCATGGGGTCGGCAATAGAACGGTCTACGTGCGACTCTGCCGCAAGGTGAATAACATCGGTAATACCGTGTTCACTGAAAACATGCTCTATTTCCTCTGCATTGCAGATATCTGCTTTAACAAAGGTGTAGTTTTCTTTGCTTTCTACGTCCTTCAGGTTCTCGAGATTACCTGCGTAGGTGAGCGCATCGAGGTTTACGATGTTGTAATGCGGGTATTTGTTTACGAATAAACGCACCACATGTGAACCTATAAAACCCGCACCACCGGTGATCAAAATACTTTTAGGCATACTATTTTGTTTTTACCAGGTTTTGCTGCCAGCGCCAGGCGTCTCTTAGGGCATCTTCAAGGCTGTGTTGCGTTTTCCAGTTCAATACACTATTTGCTTTGGCAACATCTGCCCAAACCTGCTCCACATCGCCGGGGCGGCGTGGGCCAAGCTGGTAGTTGAGCGACTGACCACTAACTTCTTCAAAAGTCTGGATAACCTCCAAAACCGTATTGCCATGTCCGGTACCTACGTTCACCACATCATAGAAAGAGGCCTCGGAACGATCCCTCAGGTATTCAAATGATTTGATGTGCGCATCCGCCAGGTCCATTACATGAATGTAATCACGAATACAGGTGCCGTCTGCTGTGTTATAATCATCGCCAAAGACTGTGATTTTTTCGCGTAAGCCGGCAGCTGTTTGGGTAACGAACGGAATAAGGTTATTAGGCACACCATTTGGCAGCTCGCCAATAAGGCCGCTGGGATGTGCACCAACCGGATTGAAGTAACGCAGCGCTACCGATTTAAGCTTGCGGCCACTGGCAAAAGCATCGCGCAGGATATCCTCACACATTTGCTTGGTGCGGCCGTAAGGAGAGTTTGCGGGCTTTGTAGGGCTTTGCTCAGTAACAGGCAGCTCATCGGGCTGGCCGTAAACGGTGCAGGAGGATGAGAACACCAGTTCCGCAACTCCATACTGCTCCATAAGCTCCAGCAGCACCAGCAAAGATCCCAGGTTGTTCTGGTAATATTTGATGGGTTCTGCTACAGACTCGCCTACTGCTTTATAGGCAGCAAAGTGAATTACCCCGCGAATGTTTCCTTCCTTTTTGAAGATGGCCTCCATTTGCTCTTTATCGGTACAATCTGCCTCATAAAAAGTAGGCTCGGCCTGCAGGATTTGCCTGAGGCCTTCCAGCACACTTTTAGAGGAGTTGACGAAGTTATCAACAAGTACAGGCTCATACCCGGCAGTGGCAAGTGCCACTGCTGTGTGTGAACCTATATAGCCGGCGCCGCCGGTAACAAGTATTTTAGATTTCATTAAGCTTCCTGCTTCTGTAGAACCTTTTTCTTGAAGTATTCGAGGGTTGGCTTAAGGCCTTCGGCCCTGCTGTACTTAGGCTCCCAGCCTAGTACCTCGCGGGCAACCGAAATGTCCGGCTGCCGCTGCTTGGGGTCATCCTGAGGCAGGGGCTTATAAGTAACCTTTTGCTCGGTGCCTGTTAAGCGAATGATCTCTTCTGCAAACTCACGAATAGTAATCTCCGAAGGGTTACCAATGTTTACCGGGTGAACGTAGTCACTTAGCAGCAGGCGGTAAATACCTTCCACCAGGTCATCTACATAGCAGAATGAGCGGGTTTGTGAGCCATCGCCAAAGATGGTAAGATCTTCGCCACGCAGTGCCTGGCTTACAAAGGCAGGCAGCACACGGCCATCATCCAGTCGCATGCGCGGGCCATAGGTGTTGAAGATGCGTACAATGCGGGTTTCAAGGCCATGGAAGGTATGGTAGGCCATGGTCATGGCCTCCTGGAAGCGCTTGGCCTCATCGTACACGCCACGCGGACCAACCGGGTTTACATTTCCCCAGTAGGTTTCAGTCTGTGGGTGCACCAGCGGATCGCCATATACCTCAGAGGTAGAGGCAATCAACATTCTGGCACCCTTTGCTTTGGCAAGGCCCAGCAGATTATGCGTACCCAGCGAACCTACTTTCAGGGTCTGGATGGGCATCTTCAGGTAATCAATCGGGCTGGCCGGTGAGGCAAAGTGCAGAATGTATTTCAGCTCGCCGGGCACATGCACATACTTGCTCACATCGCAGTGGTAGTATTCAAAGTCCGGACGGGCCATCAGGTGCTCAATGTTTTCCATGGAACCTGTAATAAGGTTATCCATAGCAATAACATGATAGCCTTCTGCCAGGAATCTATCGCAAAGGTGCGAGCCTAAAAAGCCCGCACCTCCGGTAACCAAAACTCTTTCCTTAGGCATGTACTGATTTTACTTTAGGATTTACAGCTTTTCTACCTACGCTTATATAAGTAAACCCTAGTTCTTCCATTTGCTCGGTCTCGTACAAATTACGGCCATCAAAGATGACCTTGTTTTTGAGTGAGCTTTCCAGCTGGTCGAACTCCGGGGTGCGGAATACAGGCCATTCCGTCATAATCATCAGCGCATCACAGCCTTTTGTACATTCGTACATGCTATCGCAGTAGTCTATGCGATCGCCCAGCTGCTCACGTACGTTTTCCATGGCTTCCGGATCATAGGCCTTTACCTTGGCGCCAGCTTCAAGCAGGGCCTCAATGTTGTAAAGTGCTGGTGCTTCACGGATATCATCAGTATAAGGTTTGAAGGCAAGGCCCCAAACCGCTATGGTTTTACCTTTCAGGTCGCCATCAAAATACTCCTTAACAGCAGGAATAAGCTTGGTTTTCTGATTTTGGTTTACTTCCATTACCGACTGCAGAATCTGGAATTCGTACTTGGCATCGCTTGATGATTTTGCCAGGGCCTGCACATCTTTAGGGAAGCAGCTACCGCCGTAGCCAATACCTGCAAACAGGAAGCGCTTGCCAATACGGCTGTCGGTACCAACACCGTGGCGTACGGCATCAACATCGGCTCCCAGCAATTCGCAAAGATTGGCAATCTCGTTCATAAATGTGATTTTGGTTGCCAGGAAGGAGTTGGCTGCATATTTGGTCAACTCTGCGCTACGCTCATCCATAAAGATTACCGGGTTACCCTGGCGCACAAGCGGAGCATACAGATGTTCCATTTTTTTACGTGCCTTAGGCGACTCAGTACCAATTACCACACGGTCTGGCTTCATGAAGTCTTCTACAGCCACACCTTCGCGAAGGAATTCAGGGTTAGAAACAACGTCGAATTCAACCTTGGCATTTTTAGCAATTCTATCCCGTACCTTTTCGGCAGTTCCTACTGGTACGGTGCTTTTGTCTACTATTATAGTATACTGGTCCAGGAGTGGTCCTAGATCATCTGCAACCTTCAGGATATATTTAAGGTCGGCAGAGCCATCTTCACCGGGAGGTGTGGGCAGGGCCAGAAATATGATCTCGGCACCTTTGATACCTTCGGCCAGGTTGGTTGTAAATTCCAGGCGCTTCTGCTTGATATTTCTCTCAAAGAGAACATCCAGGCCTGGTTCATAAATGGTGATCTGACCATTGCGCAACTTATTTACTTTGCGCTCGTCAATATCCACACACATTACATGATTGCCTGTTTCGGCAAAACAAGTTCCGGTAACAAGGCCAACATAGCCAGTACCAACTACAGCTATTCTCATACAAAGAGTAGGTTATTATGATGATTGATTAAAAAATGATTTAGTACAAAGCTATCAGAATAATAGCGACAAAAGCAAAAATTAGATTAATAAGAGTTTTAGTTTACTTTTTATTATCCGAACGAATGTTAGTTTGGTAAATCTGTACATTTTCGTATTTTAGCATTATGGCAGAAGAAACAATTTTTGAACAGGAGGTTCACTCCGGTATGAACTTCGACTACAATGAAAATCAGCGCATGATTGCTGATATGGTTAATAATTTTGCAAGCCGGGAAATAGAGCCCTACCGCCGGGAATGGGATGACCAGCAGATTTTTCCAGTGGAACTTTTTCGCAAAATGGGCGAACTGGGACTGATGGGAGTGCTGGTACCGCAAGAGTATGGAGGTTCTGGCTTTGGCTATTTCGAATACGTAACAGCGCTTATTGAGGTTTCAAAATTTGATGGTGCCATTGGCTTATCTATGGCAGCGCATAATTCTTTATGCACCAATCATATTTTGATGTTTGGTAATGAAGAGCAGAAAAAGAAATACCTGCCCAAACTGGCCACTGCTGAGTGGCTGGGTGCCTGGGGTTTAACAGAGCCAAATACAGGTTCTGATGCCGGTAATATGAAGACAGTAGCCAAAGACATGGGAGACCATTATATATTAAATGGCTCTAAAAATTTTATTACCCATGGCAAATCGGGCAATGTGGCGGTGGTAATTGCACGCACAGGCGAGCCTGGCGACTCGCATGCCATGACCGCCTTTATTATAGAAAAAGGTACACCGGGTTTTAGCGCAGGCCGCAAGGAGGATAAACTGGGCATGCGTGCATCAGAAACTACTGAACTTATTTTTCAGGATTGTAAGGTGCCAAAAGAAAATGTGCTGGGAAAAGTAGGCGATGGTTTTATACAGTCCCTAAAGATTCTGGATGGCGGCCGTATTTCTATTGCTGCCCTAAGTTTAGGAATAGCCAAGGGAGCCCTGGAGTCATCAATTGCCTATTCTAAAGAGCGTCAGCAGTTTGGGCAGCCTATCTCACAATTTCAGGGTATAGCTTTTAAGCTGGCCGATATGGCTACAAAACTGGAGGCCGCTACCCTGCTTACTTTCCAGGCAGCTGCTTTAAAGAATAATAACAAGCCGGTATCCAAAGAATCTGCCATGGCAAAATATTACGCCTCCGAGGTGGCGGTAGAGCTGTCTACAGAGGCTGTTCAGATATTTGGAGGCTATGGATACACCAAGGATTACCCGGTAGAGAAGTTTTACCGCGACTCAAAATTATGCACCATTGGTGAGGGAACATCTGAAATTCAGAAGCTGGTAATTTCCCGCCAACTGTTAAAATAGCTTTAATTCTGGGTTTGATGATAGGAGCCTTTCGGTGCAAAAAGCCCGAAAGGCTTTTTTTTCATGCTATTTTAGGAACTGTCTGTACATTTATAGTCTTATATAGATAGAAGAAGTTATCTTTGTGCCCAAATTCATTATAAATAATTTTTGTAAAGGAAAAATTTAAGATGTTAGTAGTAAACGTAAAAGAAAACGAATCAATTGATAGAGCACTTAAACGCCTGAAGAAAAAGTCACAGCGTGCAGGTACCCTTACAGAACTGCGTGCACGTCAGTATTTCGAAAAACCATCAGTTGCACGCCGTACCGAGAAAATCAAAGCTGCGTACCGTCAGAAGATGCAGAGCCAGGAGCAGCAGAACGGTTAAGGCCACTTCGTTTTCTTGCTTAAACACATTTCTTTAGGAGTATTGTAATTATTATTACAATTACATAGATTTGCGCACCAAAAATTTGGTGGAAGGAGGTGTATAAGCATGATCGTAATAAACGTAAAAGATAACGAATCGATCGACAGGGCGCTGAAGCGTTTCAAGAAAAAATTCGAGCGTACCGGTGTGATCAGAGAGTTGCGCGCGCGCACTGCTTTTGAAAAACCATCAGTTATACGTAGAACTGAAAAGATTCGTGCGGCTTATCGCCAGCAAATGCAAATGCAGGAGCAACTTTAAGCCTTCCATGAGCTTACATAAGATCCATAATCTTGTATATAAAAGAGCCCGCAATCGCGGGCTTTTTCTTTTAAAATGTTTAAGTTGGTACTGATCATTTAGAAAGGCATGATTGCTAATTTTCTTCGGTACCTGGCTTATGAGCGCCGTTACAGCGCCCACACCCTCACAGCATACGAGGCCGATCTGGGCCAGTTTGAAGCTTATCTTCAGGAAACCTATACACTTGCCGATACTACAGCCGTAACACATTTGCACCTGCGTTCGTGGGTGCTGGCACTGGTAGAAGGTGGTATGTCTACGCGCAGTGTTAACCGTAAGCTGGCTACCTTACGCTCATACTATAAGTTTCTGCTGAAAAGAGAAGCCGTACAGCAGGACCCCACTGTAAAAGTGCGGGCGCCAAAGGTGCAAAAGGGGCTTCCTCATTTTGTGCAGGAGGCCGAGATGGACCGCCTGCTGGATAATATTCCTTTCCCGGATACTTTTGAAGGCTGGCGCGACAGACTGGTGCTTGAACTGCTGTATGGTACCGGCATACGTCTCTCTGAATTGCTTCAGCTTAGGGTAAGTAATGTAAACCTGCACGAAGGTGTGATTAAAGTGCTGGGTAAGCGTAATAAGGAGCGGGTAATTCCCATGGCGAAACCATTGCAGGAACTTGTGGGCCGGTATATTGCCAGTAAGGCTTCTGCTTTTGGTGCTGAGAGCAGTGCACACCTGCTGGTGACCGATAAGGGAGAGCAGGCATACCCGATGTTTGTCTATCGGCTGGTCCGAAAGTATCTGGGTACTTTTACGTCTTCTGAAAAACAAAGCCCTCATGTTTTGCGTCATACATTTGCTACGCATTTGTTAAATCGTGGGGCCGACCTGAACGCAGTGAAGGATTTATTAGGACATAGTAGTCTGGCAGCCACACAGGTGTATACGCACAATTCTATGGAAAAACTCCGTAAGGTTTTTGAGCAGGCGCACCCAAAGGCATAGCATATTTTTATTACTAACTAAAATAGTGTAAGTATGAAACTTAACATTAATTATGTAGACATTGACAACGACAAAAGGCTTAATGACTTTATTCAAAAGAAAGTAGATAAGCTGGAAACGTTCTATGATAGAATTATAGAAGGCGAAGTGTACCTACGCCCGAATAATACTTCTGTGGATTCTGTAATTGCAGAGGTAAAAATATATGTACCTGGCCAATCGCTTTTTGCCAAGGAAGAGGCCGATTCTTTTGAAGCCGGGATAGACGGTTGTGTGGAGGCGCTGCGCCGCCAGATACGGAAGCTGAAAGAAAAGCAGTCTGCTCATCCGCAACAGCCTTGATAGATAGTAGGTTGTACAATGTATATAGTACAAGGTATATAGACTACTAACGCCTTGTATAAAAAAGAGAGGCTGCTTCAGAACGAAGCAGCCTCTCTTTTTTTATCTTAATAATTTTAGCTGAAGTATATCATATACCTTCCACTACTTCAGGCCAAAAGCCTCTTTGATCTTATCTACATAGTCAAGCTTTTCCCAGGTGAAGAATTCCAGCTGCTTTTTAACGCGGCGGTGTACCTGGTGCTTTTCCTCACCGTTGTCTTTTACATCTACCGTATTCAGCTCTACTTCCTGAGTATAGGAATCTCTGCCCATGTGGCCATAAGCAGCGGTAAGGCCAAAAATTGGATTTTTAAGACCAAAGCGCTCTACAATGGCTTTAGGACGCATGTCAAACAACTTGTTGATTACATTGCTGATCTCTGCATCGTTCATATCTACTTTTCCCTTGCCGTAGGTGTTAACGTTTAGAGAAACGGGCTTGGCTACGCCAATGGCATAAGCAACCTGCACCAGGGCCTCGTCGGTAACGCCGGCAGCCACCAGGTTTTTAGCAATGTGGCGTGCAGCATAAGCAGCACTGCGGTCTACTTTAGAAGAATCTTTTCCGGAGAAAGCACCACCACCATGGGCACCTTTGCCACCGTAGGTATCAACAATAATTTTACGACCTGTTAAGCCTGCGTCGCCATGGGGGCCACCAATTACAAATTTACCGGTTGGGTTAATGTGGAAGATGGTGTTTTGATCCAGCATATCGGCGGGAATGGCCTTTGGAACTACATGCTCGATTACGTCTTTGCGTATTTTTTCAAGCATCTGGCGGTCAGCTTCGGCCTGGGCTCCTGCAGAAGAATCTTTTGGCTTTACAAACGCATCGTGCTGGGTAGAAACTACCACTGTGTGTACACGTTGTGGAGCGCCTTCGTTACTGTATTCTATGGTTACCTGGGCTTTTGCGTCCGGGCGCAGGTAGGGCATCAAATCAGCATTATTTTTACGAACCTCTGCCAGCTCTTTCACCAGGCGGTGCGAGAATGCCAGTGCCATTGGCATGTATTCCGGAGTTTCTGTGCTGGCGTAGCCAAACATCATGCCCTGGTCGCCGGCACCCTGGTCTTTCTCATTATCTGCATCTACCCCACGGGCAATATCCGGAGACTGAGAGTGCAGTGTTACCATCACGCCGCATGATTCCGCATCGAACTTATAATCGTCTTTGTTATAACCAATACGTTTAATGGTTTCGCGCACTACTTCTTGTATTTCAACATAGGCTTTGGTGGTAACTTCGCCACCAACCACAACCAGGCCAGTAGTAACAAATGTCTCGCAGGCTACCCTTGAATCAGGATCTTGTGCCAGCATGGCATCCAATATGGCGTCCGAAATCTGGTCAGCGATTTTATCGGGGTGTCCTTCAGATACAGACTCCGAGGTGAAAAGATATGACATGTTCAAATATATTATGCTTCGTAAGTTGCTGTTAGAAACGCAAATTTGCCTAAAGGTACCACAATTCTCAACTATTCGCTTAACTTTTATAAGAGGGAACCAGGCCCAGAATGAAAATTACAGGCTGCTTGTGCAAATCGGGCAGATTTTTTTTCCATTCAGCGATGGTGCGGGTGCGAACAAATTCTTCTGGAGCAGTAATGTTAGCGGCTATGCACAGCAGCATAGCAGGCTGGCAATTTTGCAGTACATCGGCTAACAGCTGGTTGTTTCGGTAAGGGGTTTCCATGAAAATCTGGCTTTGTCCTGCCCGTGCATTTTTTTCCAGTTCTTTAATGGCATTGGTTCGCTGCGGATTTTTTACCGGCAGGTATCCCTTAAAAGCAAACTCCTGTCCGTTTAAACCAGAGGCCATGAGGGCCAGCAGAATAGAGGAGGGCCCCACCAGCGGCACTACCTGAATGCCCAGTTTATGGGCATGAGCTACGGCACGTGCACCGGGATCGGCCACGGCAGGGCAGCCGGCTTCGGAGAGCAGACCTACATTGTGCCCCTGCAGCAGTGGGGCGAGTAAGTTTGGTACATCGGCATCTGGGGTGTCTTTGCTTAGTTCTTCAAAATGCAGCTCCTCTATGGTGAGGCCTAGCTTTAAGCTGCTAAGAAAGCGCCTGGAGGTGCGAATGTTTTCACACAAGTAGTACTGCAGTTCTTTGCAGAGCTCCTGTACCTGTTGGGGAATAACCGCGGCTGCAGTATTTTCAGCCAAAACACTGGGTATCAAAAAAAGACGCCCCAATTTTTTTTCCTGCATGCTTTCTGTTCGTATAGGTTAAATATGTATAGCCAACTTGCCAAAACACTGATTGCTGTTGGCGGGCTGTTGTTGCTGGCAGGCCTGCTGTTGCTCTTCTTTGACCGCCTGCCTTTTGGCGGCCGCCTGCCCGGCGATATAGTAGTGAAGAAGAAGAACTTTACCTTTTACTTCCCGCTGGCTACCAGCATCCTTATCAGTATTATTATTAGCCTGGTGCTCTGGTTTATCAGTCGGTTTCGTTAAACAGTTCCTTAAGCAGCTGCACAACCGCTTCGGGCTTTTCGGCATGCACCCAGTGGCCTGCGCCTTGTATGGTTTCAATGCGCGCCTTTGGGAAATGCTGCTTGATAACAGTATGGTCCTGGTTTTGAATATAGTCTGACTGGCTGCCGGCAATAAAGAGTGTTGGTTTTTCGTAACGGGTATTTTCAGGCAGCGGCTCCCCCACATTTTCGATCTGCTCCCTGATGACTGGCAGGTTATGCTTCCATTCAAAGCCTCCGCTGTCGGTGCGGGTTAAGTTTTTTAGTAAAAACTGGCGTGTGCTTATGTCTTTTATGTAGGCGGCCATGGCTTTATCGGCATCGCCACGGCTTTTTAGCTGGGCAAGATCTATTTCAGAATAAGCTTTCAGAATGGTCTGGTGGTGTATGGGATAATATTTTGGAGCAATGTCTACCACTGCCAGTTTCTGCACCCGTTCAGGAGCGCTAACGGCAAAATTCATGGCAGCCTTACCGCCCATGGAGTGGCCAACAAACAGTGCGCTCTCCAGGCCTAATTCATCCAGCAGCTCATTGAGATCGGCGGCCATGGCAGTATAGCTGAAATCATTGCTGTGTGGCGACTGGCCATGATTGCGGGCATCAGGCAAAATTACCCGGTACTCCTCTTCCAGTAGCCTGGCTACAGATAGCCAGTTATCGCCCGCTCCAAAAAGTCCGTGCAGAATGATGATGGGTTGTCCCTGTCCTGTTTCTCTATAGTAAAGTTTCATACCTTATCAGAAGTTAAAAAATAGATGATAGATGTTAGAAATATGGTGCCTGTGTATGTGTGGGCAATGAGTGTAGGTATATAGACTGATTCGGCTGTTACTCTGTTATTCCAAATATCTGCCACCCCATCTTTCCAATTCTGTCTGGCAAAGAGCAGACAGTGTATACATCATAAAATTTCACATTAACTAACAGCCCTGCCAGTAGGTAGCCTACAGTTATCAGCACATTAGCAAATAGATGAATTAGCAAGTTACTGCCTATCTTTCCTCCAGCTGTCGTAAGTACATTTGTACGGTATTTTCCAGACCAAAGTAGAGTGCATCGCTGATCAGAGCATGTCCAATAGAAACCTCGTCCATATAGGGAATGGCCTGTTTCAGGAAAGCGAGGTTGTCCAGGTCAAGATCGTGGCCTGCATTAATGCCCAGGCCCAGTGCTTTTGCCCGGTAGGCGGCATTGGTATAAGGTTTTACAGCTTCGTGCCGGTCTTTGTGGTAGCCAAGTGCGTAGGCTTCGGTATAGAGTTCTATGCGGTCGGTGCCACATTGGGCGGCTCCTTCTACCATATCTTCATCAGGATCTACAAAGATGGAGGTGCGTACGCCCCAGCCCTTAAGGGTTTTCAGGATATCCTGTAAAAATGCTTTGTTTTTGATGGTGTCCCAGCCGGCATTAGAGGTAATGGCAGTGGGCGGATCAGGTACCAGGGTGGCTTGTGCCGGCCGTACCTGTTCAATAATATCCATATAGCGCTGATCGGGATAGCCCTCTATGTTAAATTCTGTGGTTACCACCTTTTTCAGTGCCAGCACGTCGCTGCGGCGTATGTGCCTTTCGTCGGGGCGGGGGTGAACGGTAATGCCCTGGGCTCCGAAACGTTCACAATCGAGCGCTACCTGTACTACATCTGGCCGGTTACCGCCACGGGAGTTGCGTAAGGTGGCTATTTTGTTGATATTAACGCTAAGCTTTGTCATAAGCAGGTTTATTGAAGGTTAGCGCTTTCTGCATGTGCCAGAAATCCCTAACTTTGTTGCGAAAATACGGTATTTTACGTTTAAACTGAATTTTTATGTCACTGAAGCTTCAGATAGAAGATGATATTAAAACAGCCATGCGCGCAAAAGACAAAGATGAGCTGCGTGCGCTGCGTGCTATCAAATCCCTGATCTTACTGGCCGAAACAGAAAAAGGCCATGATGGAGAAATGTTGCCCGAAACTGAGCTGAAGATACTTACAAAAGCTGCTAACCAGCGCAGGGAGGCACTTGAGATTTACAGGCAGCAGGGTCGCGACGACCTGGCAGAAAAAGAAGAAGCCGAGCTAAAGGTAGTGGAGCGTTATTTGCCCAAGCAGCTGACCGAAGACGAAATGCGTGCAGAGCTGCAAAAGATTATTGCACAAACAGGTGCTACCGGCGCCAAAGATATGGGCAAGGTGATGGGTTCTGCCAGTAAATCGCTGGCCGGCCGTGCCGAAGGCAAAACCATTGCCGATATGGTAAAAAGCCTCCTAAACCAAATGGGCTAGTATTTGAACGCACTAGATGTAGCTATTCTACTCCTGCTGATCTGGGGTACCTTTAGCGGATTCAGGAAGGGACTCCTGCTCGAGGTTATTGGTATTGTGGCATTTGTAATAGGTATTGTAGTAGGTCTTAAGCTGCTGCAGTGGAGTATCAACTGGTTATCCGGCTATGTTGACATCAATGAGAGCCTGCTGCCATACATTGCATTTTTTGTGCTGTTTGTGCTGGTAGTGGTGGGTATTAATCTTATTGGCAATATAGCCAGCAAGGCACTTCATCTTACCTTTTTAGGTGTGGTAGATAGTTTGCTGGGTGCCGTTGCGGGGCTTTTAAAATGGGCGCTGGGCATCAGCGTACTTTTTTGGGTGGCATCAACAATGGAACTGAACCGGCCAGGCGGCTTGTTAACCCAATCCTGGTTTTTCGAATTGCTTGCTCCCCTGGCGCCGGCATTTTTCGATCTGATCGGGCAGGCGCTGCCTGCAGCGCGCCGTTTCTTCAATCCATCGTAAGTGGCTATGGTGCTGTTGCTCGATAATTTCGATTCCTTTACCTGGAACCTGGCCGACTATATCCATCGGCTTGGGGTTGCCTGTGAAGTGGTGCAGAACGATCAGCCGCTGGCAAAAATTCAGGAAATTCCTTACCAGGCCATTATCTTATCTCCGGGACCGCAAACACCTGCAAAGGCTGGTTGTTTAATGGATGTTATTGCTCATAATTACCAGCGTGTACCCATATTGGGGGTATGCCTGGGGCACCAGGCTTTAGGAGAGTTTTTTGGGGCCCGTTTATATAAGGCACAGCGGCCAATGCATGGTAAATTATCACAGATTTTCTGCAAGCCCGATTACCTTTTTGATGGGTTACCCAGCCAGTTGCAGGTAGTGCGCTACCATTCGCTGCTGTTAAGAGAACTGCCGGCATGCCTGGAGTCTATAGCAGAAACGGCCGAAAGCGAACTAATGGCCTTGCGCCATACCTCTCTTCCAATAAGGGGGGTGCAGTTTCATCCGGAGGCTATCCTGACAGAAAGCGGGTTGGCATTGTTAAAAAATTGGCTTAGTTTTAATAAAATTGCCGGCCATCAGTAAAGGCCATAAGCAAACTAAATACTCATGAAGTTACGCATTAGAGAAGAGGGAGATTTTCAGTACATCGATGAAGGGCAGGGCAAGGTGCTGTTGCTGTTACATGGGCTTTTTGGTGCCCTTAGTAACTGGGAGGGTGTAGTGAATCGCTTTAGTTCTGAATACAGGGTGGTAATACCCATGCTTCCTATATATGAAATGCCCCTGCGCCAGGCCGATCTGGAAGGTCTGCAGCGCCATTTGCAGGCATTTGTAAAACACTTTCAGCTGGACCGCATGACGCTCATGGGCAACTCCCTGGGTGGTCATATTGCACTGCTTTACACCTTGGCCAATCCGGAGAAAGTTGAGCGCCTGGTGCTTACCGGCAGTTCCGGCCTTTTTGAAAACGGCATGGGCGGTTCCTACCCAAAGCGAGGAAGCTATGAGTACATCAGGGAAAGGGTAGAATATACTTTCTACGATCCAAAGGTAGCCACCAAAGAATATATTGATGAGGTTTTTGAAACCACAAAAAGCATCCCCAAGTGTATGCGCATTGTGGCCATAGCCAAATCGGCACAACGACATAATCTTGCTCAGGATTTATCAAAAATACAAGTACCTACGTTATTAGTCTGGGGGCTTAATGATACCATTACACCACCCATGGTTGCCCATGAGTTTAACCGCCTGATACCAAACTCGAGGCTGCGGTTTATTGACAAATGCTGCCATGCGCCAATGATGGAACACCCCGAAAAGTTTAATCAGATTTTAAGCGAATATTTAAAGACTACTAACGCTGCACTTGCATGATAGCAACCGAACTGATCAATCCTGTAATACCGTCGCTACATCCCTCCGATCTGGCAGAAAAAGCCCTGCACTGGATGGAAGAGCTGCGTGTTAACCAGCTGCCAGTGGTTGAGAATGGCATTTACGCAGGCTTAATCAGGGATGAAGCAGTACTAGAGGCTGCACAGCAAAAGAAACAAGTTGGCAGCTTTCCGCTGGTCGATAAAAACTGCTTTGTATATGAAAATCAGCACTTTTATGATGTCATAAAAGCTGCTGCGGAATTCGGCGTACAAACCGTTGCCGTACTAGATGGAGAAGGCCTTTATCAGGGAGTAATTACGCTGGAAGATACCATTGCTGCATTTGCCCAGACGGCAGCTGTGCAGAGCCCGGGTGCCATCATGATTCTTTCACTTAACCAGGTAGATTACTCCATGGCCGAAATAGGCCGGCTCATTGAGTCAGATGGAGGTAAAATACTTTGCAGCAGCATTAGTACAGACTTACACGACCCCAGTCGCATTAAGCTTACGTTAAAGATCAATAAAAAAGATATATCCCGAATCATTGCTACGCTTGAGCGTTTCGGCTACCGGATCATTGCAACTTTTCAGGAAACAGAGGTGATGTCTAATGATAAAGACCGGCTCGATATGCTTATTCGCTTCCTGGAAATTTAAATTCAACCTTTTTCTTGATGAAGATTGCCCTGCACGCAAAGGCTGTAAATCCTGACAGTGTGTTTTACATACAGCAGGTGTTTGATGAGCTTTCTTCCCGGGGAGCAGAGCTTTATATTTCAAAGCCTCTTCTAAAAAACATTTCTAAATTTGACCATACCCTTCCGGAAGCCCGCATGTTTTCCAGAAGCGATTCGCTGGAGGGAATGGACTTTATCTTCAGCCTTGGTGGAGATGGTACCCTGCTGGATACAGTAACGTATGTAGGCGATCTGGGCATTCCCATTGTAGGCATTAATACGGGCAGGCTCGGTTTTTTGGCTACAATGCCTAAAGATGGGATCAAGGAGGTGGTAGATGCACTTTATAATAACTACTTCAGCCACGAGTACAGAACCCTCATTCACCTGGATGCCGACCAGGATTTGTTTGAAGGGCGAAACTTTGGCCTGAATGATTTTACCATACTTAAAAAAGATACTTCTTCTATGATTGTAGTACATACATACATAGATGGAGAGTTTTTAAATTCTTACTGGGCAGATGGTCTGATTGTAGCAACTCCAACAGGGTCAACAGGATACTCCTTAAGCTGTGGCGGCCCACTGGTGCTACCACAATCAAATAATTTTGTGGTTACCCCTGTGAGCCCGCACAACCTCTATGTGCGGCCAATGGTAGTATCCGACAACAGTGTTATTTCCTTCGAGATCGAAGGTAGAAGCAACCACTTCCTGGTGTCCCTGGATTCGCGCTCCCGAACAGTAGATGCTGGCATCCAAATGGCTGTTCGGAAGGAGAAATTCAGAGCAAAGCTGGTAAAACTTACAGGCTATAACTTCTTTGATACCCTCCGGCAAAAGTTAAACTGGGGTTTAGATAATCGTAATTGATTTGTTTTTATGGAACTTTTTATAGTTTTGTATTGACGGAACTTGTTTTTGCGTTCAGTCTGGTTTTCAATGTTGTCTATGAAGAAGCTTTACACATACCTGCTTATTTTAACCTTTTTTACCCTTGTTGCGGAAGATGCGCTGGCTCAGCGAAGCATTGGGCAGTACAGGGGTAATTTAAGGGCTTTCAATAAGAACAGGCGTTACTGGTCGGTTGGAGGCAGCATTAATGCATTAAACTACTTTGGCGACCTGGCTCCCAAAAACAGGATTGCCAGCACCGATATTTCCTTTACCCGCCCGGGTATAGGCATTACGGCAGAGCGAAAAATAGGCACATGGTATGGCTTTAGGGGTAGCTTTATGTGGGGCCGCCTGAAAGGCGATGATGCAACCTCTGAACTGGAAGATGACGATGCTTTCCGTCATGTGCGTAACCTGCACTTCCGCAATGATATTAAGGAGCTGTCGGCAGTGATGGTGTTTGACCTGAAAGCACATTCCAGAACCTTTATTACCCGTCCGGAATTTGTTCCTTATCTGTTTGCAGGTATAGCTGTTTTTCATCATAATCCTAAGGCACGTGTGCCAGAATTTGATTATGTGCATTACGATGTTACTAATCCAAGCCAGATTCAGGATAATGACGAAAGGTATGGTGGCGTATCGCCGGATGAGTGGATAGACCTGAAGCCCCTAAGAACAGAGGATAAAAAGTATAGTAATTTTGCCTTTGCAATACCAGTGGGAGCAGGGGTGCGTTATAAGGTTAACCGTTACTGGAATCTGGCTTTTGAAATATCTTATCGCCAGACTTTCTCAGATTATATTGATGACGTAAGTAATCTTTACCGCAATCCGGAGAGCTTTGGAGAGGGGCCAGAGGCCAACCTGGCAAGAATAATGGCCTACAGAAGCAATGAACTGAATGTTGCTGATATTGTTTCTACAGATCAATTTTCATTTCTTGGTACGGAATCTACTGCATATCCGTGGAATAATCCATTAAATCCAGGGCAAAATTATCAGCACTTTGCTGGTTATGGTCTGGAAGATCCACTGGGTATACGCGGAAAAGATGATAAAGACGTTTATATTGTAACGAGTATTTCTTTAACTTACATCCTCGGAACCAACTTACGTAATGCTAAATTCAGGTAACAGCACATGCACTAGCATAATTGCAGAGGGAAAACTCACTCGGGTTTTTCCTTTTTTTATGGCTTTCTTACTTTGGGCTTCCGTTGGCCAGGCTCAGATTCATGAGGTGGGAGTTTCTCTCGGGGCAAGTAATTATGTGGGCGACCTGGTGCAGAATTATTCTCTCAGGAACCACAGGCCTGCCGGTTCTATTTTTTACCGCTACAACCTGAATAACTACATCAGCCTTAGAGGTAATGTAATGGTGGGGAAACTTGTTGGCAGCGATGAACGTCCTTACGATGAATTTGCTAAAAGCCGAAACAGGGGTCAGTTCAATAACTGGGTAAATGACCTGACATTTCTGTTTGAGTATAATTTCTTTGATCATAAATTTTTTGATGACAGGCAATTGCCCTGGTCGCCTTATTTTGTTGGCGGTATAGGCTTTATGCTGCAGCACGGCTACGATAGTTACCGTCCGGCAGATCCTGCCCTGGCTTATGCTGATGCAGTAAAAACAGCAGAATTCAAAAATTATCAGCCGGTTATACCTGTTGGTTTTGGGGTAGAGTATCATATAAACCCTGCCTGGACACTTGGCATTGAGTGGATGGCCCGCAAAACATTTTTTGATTACCTGGATAATACCGGAGAGGTGCCGCCTACAGTTGGAGGAGCGGCTCCCCGTAAGTCTTACCAGTACGGAAACCCCAATCACAACGACTGGTATTTTACTACAGGCATCACCCTGAGCTATACCTTCTGGACCATCCCCTGCCCTTATCATTTCAATCCTAAAAAGTATCTGTAAGAAATTTATATACTGTTACCGCTAAAGGGGTAATTTTCATTACCTTTGCAAATTGATTTTACCGGACAGTTGGGATGAAAGAAAGACTTGATCTGCATAATTTACCCCGCCACATTGCCGTTATAATGGATGGGAATGGAAGGTGGGCCAAACGGCAGGGTGCAGCCCGGGTGTTTGGCCATCGGAATGCGATACAGGCAGTACGCGAAACAACCGAAGGCTGTGCAGAAATAGGAGTACAACACCTGACGCTTTATGCTTTCTCTACAGAAAACTGGAACAGGCCTAAAGCAGAAGTGAATGCCCTTATGGAGCTTTTGGTATCTACGATCAGAAAAGAAGTAGGTACATTACAAAAGAACAATGTAAGGCTAAACCATATCGGTAACCTAAATGATCTGCCCGGGAGCTGCCAACAGCAGTTACAGGAAGCAATTAGCCAAACGCAGCACAACACTGGCCTTACGCTTACATTAGCGCTTAACTACAGCGGCCGTTGGGAAATTATGCAGGCTACGCGCAATCTGATGAAAGCGGTTCAGGAAGGGACGCTGGCACCCGAGGCGCTTACGCAGGAACTATTTGAACAGCAGTTGTGTACGCATCCCATACCAGACCCGGAGTTATTAATACGCACCAGTGGTGAAATGCGCATTAGTAATTTTCTGCTGTGGCAGCTGGCATATACCGAGCTCTATATTACAGAGGTGCTGTGGCCAGATTTCAGAAGAGACCATCTGTATGAGGCTATTTTGTCCTATCAGCAGCGAGAAAGACGTTTTGGTAAAACAAGTGAACAAATTAACCTGAGTAAACAGGGATGATAAGGATCTTTTTATTGTGTTTAGGGCTGGTAACATTGCCCATATTAGCTGATGCCCAGGTTGGTCTGCGGCGATCAGGCCGCACACAAACAGGCGTTGAGCTGGATTACGCGAACCCCAAGGAGTACGAAATTGCCGAAATCAGCGTAACAGGTGTAGAAACCCTGAATGCCGATGCATTGGTGTCACTCACTGGTTTGCGTGCTGGTGACCGTATCAGAATACCTGGCGATGCCATAACCAGTGCCATCAATAAACTTTGGGAACAGGGCATCATTGGTGATGTTGGTGTTTTTATATCTAAAATTGAAGGTGATAAGGTTTGGCTCGAAATTGCACTCACAGAACGCCCGCGCCTGACCAGCTATGAGGTAGAAGGTGTAAACCGAAGCCAGGCTGACGATATCAAGGATCAGGTAAAGCTTATCCGCGGCAGGGTTGTAACAGACGCCCTTATAAAAAATACGGAGTTAAGTGTACGTAAGTCCCTTGTTGATAAAGGCTATCTTAACGCTACGGTTAAGATTGTTCCGGAAAAAGAAAAGAACCTGGCCAACAGTGTTAAGCTGCGTGTGCTGGTTACCAGGGGTAAAAAGCAGCGAATCGATCAGATCAACTTTGTTGGTAACGAAAATCTTGCAGATGCCCGTCTGAAGGCCCGGATGAAGAATACAAAGGAAAAGCCCCGGGTTACCCTTTTTAAAGATCTTTTCACCAGAGTATTTAATTTCCGCCCATCAGATATTGCAGAGTTCTTCTCCAACACAAAAGATGTAGAAACTCAGGATGTTAAAGATTACTTGGCTACTCATGTAAAGCCAAACTTCTTTAGCAGCTCTAAATTTGTACGCGATGAGTTTGAGGAAGATAAAGATGCTGTAATTGCATTTTACAACTCCAAAGGCTATCGCGATGCCAGAATTGTAGGAGACTCGCTCTACCACTCTCCAAAAGAAAATATGCTGGTGCTTAATGTAGCCGTAGAAGAAGGCCGCAAGTATTATTTCCGCGAAATAGACTGGTCTGGCAACTATGTGCATAGCGACAGTGTACTGGCACGTGTACTGGCAATTGACAAAGGCGATGTGTACGACATGGAGCTTATTCAGAAAAAGCTCAATTACAATCCAAACGGCCTTGATATCAGCTCACTTTATATGGACAATGGCTACCTCTTTTTCAGCATCAAACCTGTTGAAGTAAGAGTGGAAGGCGATTCCATAGATGTGGAGATGCGTGTTCAGGAAGGGCCGCAGGCTACTATCAAACGTATTATCATCAATGGCAATGAGCGTACAAAAGACCACGTAATTTTACGTGAAGTGCGTACCCTGCCAGGTGATAAATTCAGCCGTACCGATGTGATCCGTACCCAGCGTGAGATCCTGGCCCTTGGCTATTTCGATCAGGAAAGCTTCGGAATCAATCCTATACCAAACCCGGCAGATGGTACTGTTGATATTGAGTATACCGTACAGGAGCGCCCAAGTGACCAGATAGAAATGTCTGCAGGTTGGGGTGGCCGTAGTTCTGGTGGCTATGGTGGATTCATTGGCACACTAGGTCTGGTGTTTAATAACTTCTCAATCCAAAATATTTTTAAACCCAGTACCTGGGATCCACTACCGGTAGGAGATGGTCAAACGTTGGCTCTAAGAGCACAGGCAAGTGGACGCCGTTTCCAAAGTTACTCCTTTACATTCTCTGAACCATGGTTGGGAGGCAAAAAGCCTAACTCTTTCAGTGTTAACATGAGCCACTCTATTCAGCGGGTTTATGGTAATGGTGGTAACATTTTTACTTTTGGAGACCAGGCAGGTCACCTTAAAGTAACCAGTCTTTCTGTAGGTCTCGGCCGCCGTGCAAAATGGCCTGATGACTTTTTCCAGATAAGGAATTCATTGTCATACCAGGTATACGATATCTCTACAGCGCTAACCGCAGAGGGTTTACCTGTGCTTGGCTATAATCCCTGGGGTATCGATATACTCAATGGTTATTCCAATAACGTAACCTTTAATACTACCATAGCCCGTAATAGTGTTAGTGCCCCTATTTATCCACTAAGTGGGTCATCCTATACTTTATCGGCTAGCTTTACGCCGCCTTATTCTGCTTTCGATAACAGGAACTATACTGATATCCCTGCAGAAGACCGTCTGAAATGGGTGGAATATCATAAGTATATGTTTGATGCCGAACTGTATACGCCGGTAATTGGTAAACTGGTGATTAATACCAAGGCAAACATGGGATTCATGGGCTCATATGGAAACGACACCCCCATCAGCCCGTTTGAGCGCTTTATTGTTGGAGGCGATGGCTTGTCAGGGCAGAGTGGACAGTTTATACTTGGCCGCGATATTATTGGCCTTAGAGGTTATGAGAACAATTCGATCGGGCCTATGAAAGGAGGCAGGCCTTCTGGCGGTATAATTTATAATAAATTTGCCCTGCAACTCCGTTACCCAATATCGCTGCAGCCTTCGGCTACCATTTATGTACAGGCCTTTGCCGAGGCAGGTAATAACTGGGGCAGTTATGCTGACTATAATCCGTTCAAACTGTATCGCTCCGCAGGTATAGGCGCAAGGATCTTTATGCCAGCCTTTGGCCTGATTGGTGTAGACTGGGGCTATGGTTTCGACCAGGTACCTGGCAGACCAGATGCCAGCGGGCCTCAGTTCCACTTCACAATTGGACAGCAATTACGCTAGTTGAATGAACAGGAAAATTTATTTTCTACTTTTTTTCATTTTTTTGGCCGTGCCGAACGTGTTTGGCCAGAAATTTGGTTATGTAGATACGCAATACATCCTGAACAAGATGCCTGAGTATAAAGAGGCACAGCAGGAGATACAGAAGGTATCTCTTGGTTGGCAGGATGAGATTAAGGATAAGCAAAAGGAAATAGAAGCACTTTACAGTGCCCTTAAAACTGAAGAGGTTTTGCTTACCGATGCCATGAAGCAGGAAAGGCTCACTGATATTAAAAAGAGAGAACAAACCTTAAAAGATTATCAGACCAAGGTGTTTGGTTACGAAGGTTTGTTTTTTCTGAAGCAGAAAGAGCTTTTACAGCCAGTGCAGGAAAAGGTTTTTGATGCCGTTGAAAAAGTGGCTGCAAAACAAAAACTTCAGGTAGTATTCGATAAATCAGGTGAACTGGTAATAATTTACACAAATCCTGTCCACGATTATACAGACTATGTGCTGGAAGAACTTGGATTAGGCGATAAAGAAGACACAATCAAATAAAAACCAAATACGCGATAGCATGAAAAACAAATTTGTATTAGCTCTTTTGGCGCTGCTGCTTACAGGATTCGGTGCCATGGCACAAACGACAGCTGCACCAAAACCGACTAAAATAGGATATGCCAGCGTTAACTATATTCTGAGCCAGATGCCCGAATATAAGCAGATAGAAAAGCAACTGGTTGAGTATGAAAAGCAACTAACCACTCAGCTGCAAACTCAATATCAGGAGTTTCAGCAGAAGATGGAAGCATACAATAAAACAGGCCAGACGCTTCTACCTGAAATTCGTCAGCAGAAAGAAACAGAATTGCGTGACCTGCAGGGTAAAATTGAGCAGAGCCAGCGCGATGCCCAAAGCCTGATCCAGAAAAAAGAATCTGATCTGTTAGCGCCAGCTTATGATAAGATTCAGAACAACATTGATGTGGTTGCCAAAGAAAACAACTATAGCCATGTATTAAACTCTGAAGTGGCAGGTGTACCAACCTTACTGTTCGTAGCAGACGAAAGCCAGGATATCTCTAATCTTGTGCTGAAGAAAATGGGAGTAACTCCTAAAGAAGCTGCTAACGCACAAAAATAAATATTAGAATCTTTCTACTTGAACCCCGGCATTTTTGACCGGGGTTTTTTATTTTGCATGGTGCAACATCCACCCTATTTACAAGCAGGAGATACCATTGCTATTACCTCCACTGCCCGCTGGGCAGAGGAAGCTACCATACTAAAAGCAAAAGCCATTTTGGAAAGCTGGGGCTTTAAGGTAGTGCTGGGTAAATATATATTCTCCAGGCATCATCAATTTGCCGGTTCCGATGAACAGCGGCTTCAGGAGTTTCAGCAATTGCTGGATAATCCTGAAATCAGTGCTATTCTCTTTTCCAGGGGAGGCTATGGCACTACACGCATTATCGATGGAGTAGACTGGAGCCGCTTTATACAACAACCTAAATGGCTCTGTGGCTTTAGTGATGTAACGGCTATACTTTGTCAGCTGTATAGCCTGGGAATACAGGCCATTCATTGTACTATGGCCGGAGGGTTCGATGAGCAACCTGGAAGAGCGCAGAGTATAGAAAGCCTGCGAAAGCTGCTCTCTGGTGAGCCTTTATCAATAAAAGCATCCGCACATTTGCTAAATAGAGCCGGGAGTGCAGAGGGACCCTTGCTTGGCGGTAACCTTTCCCTGCTTAATAACCTGATTGCTACAGCATCGGAGCCCTCTTATGAAGGCGCTGTTCTGTTTATGGAAGACCTTGATGAATACCTGTACCACGTAGACCGCATGATGGTGCATCTGAAAAGAAGCGGGCGTTTAGAACGCCTGGCTGGTTTAGTGGTGGGGCAGATGTCAGGCATGCATGATAACGCTGTGCCTTTTGGCAAAAACGCTTATGAAATAATTCAGGAACATGTATCAGCCTATTCCTATCCGGTTGCATTTGGGTTTGAGATAGGGCATGAGCCCCTGAACCTGGCTGTACCTGTTGGAGCCCGGGTAGTGCTGGAAGTTAGTGGGTCAGGATCTGTATTGTACCAGCCCTCTCTGAAGTCTTAAACCTATCTATATTATTGCTATGCAAAAATGGCTGTGGAGTATCATATTTGTGCTCATTCCCTTGCTGGGACATTCACAGGTTCATCGTGCATACACAAGGCCCGAAGCAGTTAAAAGTTATCTGCTGAAAGGTGGTGTGCTGTATTCATCTTTTACGGGCAGTAGTTATCAGCCTTCGTTTAGCATTGGCTGGCAGGCTGGGGTAGCCATGAAGCTGCCATTACTGTACAGGTGGTGGCTGCAGCCAGAGTTGTTGTACAGCAGCAACAGGGCAACGCTCTCTTATCCCGCTGATGGAACGCGGAAAGCCTATGAAACCACCTATAGTTTTGATTTTGCCGAACTACCCATTTTGCTAAGCTATCGGGCCAATGATATTTTTGAGGTTCAGGCTGGGCCGTATGTAGGACTGCTTATGGATGATAATATAAGTTCGGCTACCAACCCGGCTGTTTCAAGGTTAACACCCAACGAACTGCAGAAATGGAATTATGGGCTTAGTGCAGGCCTGGAAATAAACATGAGCCCGCTGGCATTTGGTGCCCGCTATTCGTACAGCATCCTTAAGCTTGAGGAGAAACAGATTGCCAGCAGCTACCTGGGAGGTGCCAGCCTGCATGGAATGCAGGTTTATGGAGCACTGGTTTTTTAACCTATTGCATTCAATTAAACCCGGAGCTCATAGCAGCCAGCCATATTCTCCCATGGCGCAGGCACCTGTTTATAAAAAGCTTTATTCCTTCAGTTCAGCATTACCTTTACCTAAACAGTGGGCGCAAAAGCAAAGAACACCAGCCAGATCAAAATAAGTATTGGCAGGAGAACAGGTATAGAGAAACGAATAACATAGCCAAAGAAGGATGGCATCTTTATACCAATCTGTTCTGCGATAGACTTCACCATAAAATTGGGACCATTGCCTATGTAGGTCATAGCACCGAAGAAAACGGCTGCAACAGAAATTGCCATCAGATCGAGCACACTATCTGGATATTGGCCCTGGGAAAAGGCCACCACCTCGCTTGGATTACTTAAACTGGCACCTTTTGAGGCCATGGCTGCAGCCAGGAAGTTTAAGTAAGTGGGAGCATTATCTAAAAAGCCTGATAGCAAGCCTGTTCCCCAGTAAAGGGTGTTGTGGGTAATAAGTGCAGCGCCGGCCTCGGATTTTGCAAAAGAACCTACCAGTTCAAGAGCGGGCATCATCGTTCCGAAAATACCAATAAAGATAAATGCAACCTCCCGAATTGGCTCAAAGTTAAAATCATTGCCTGCATGTGCCTCTTTGCTTGCAAAGCGGTACGAGAGGTAGGCTACAGTAAGCATAATAAATTCCCTTACAAAAGAGAAGGTCTCACCGTGGTAGTGAATGCCGGGCACTATATCCGGAAAAATCTTTGGATCTATAAACACTGCTGCGATTACTACGGCAAGCCAGCCAAAATTTCTCAGACCTACCAATCTGATGCGGTTTGTGTAGGTAACATCACTAACCAGATCGTCCATACTTTCTTTGTTGCGCCTATCAACAAAGTAGAAAATGGTAATAAGGATGGCGAGCGCAAGCAGCCAGGGCAGAAAGTTGTGAGTCAGGGTCCACATGAAAGGTACTCCTTTGAGGAAACCAAGGAACAGCGGCGGGTCACCAATAGGAGTTAAGCTGCCCCCAATGTTGCTTACAGCAAATATAAAAAAGATAATATGGTATGGCTTGATACGGGTTTTATTGAGGCGGATAAAAGGTCTGATTAACAACATAGAGGCACCGGTAGTACCAATAAGGTTAGAAACAACAGCTCCCGCTATTAACAGCGTTACGTTTGCCATGGGAGTTGCTTTTTTATCGATGTTAATCATGATGCCCCCGGAAGCAATGTAGAGGGCAGCCAGCAGCGATATAAACTGTACATACTCTGCCAGGGCATGAATAACAGAAGCAACGTTGAGCAGGTAAAATATATAATAAAGCACCACCAGTATGGCCAGACCAACTGCTATTAGCGGATATCGTCTGTGCCAGAAATGCTCATAGAAAAGCGGACCCGTTGCAATCATAAGCAGTAAGGCCACAAAAGGAATTACAGCCCAGGCAGGCGCTGAGGTTACAGGATGCTCTTCCTCACCTTCGGAAAGATGCACGGCAGCATTTTCTTCTGCTTTAGCAGCATTTTCTTTTGCTTTATCTGTTTGCGTTTGTTGTACAACTACGGAATCGCTTGCTTGTATTGCCAGTGCAGCGTTAGTACTACTGACTCCAATAATGGAAAAAATCAGTATAAAAAGGCTTAGAAAATATTTCTTCATGTACAAAAAGTCAGACGAATATCAGGTAGGAGCCTGCTATTGCAGGCATGGGTAGGCTGGGGGCCCTACACAGAAACTTACCTGTTGATTTTGATGGCTAAAAATAAGAATTTACCTTATTTCCAGTCCATATACTACAGTTTTTTGTTCTGATATTTATTACAGGAGCCCATAATTATTGGGCATGCCTAAAACTGACAGCAAATATAATGTCTAAACAATAAATAAGTGATTATAGGATGGAATAGATTACACTAATTGCTGTAATGCAATCTCAAAAGCAGCTTTAGAAAGTCCGGTGGTGCCGGGAGTAAGTTCCCGTACCTGTACTAAAGCTTTTCTGATGGTATCAGAGATATCATGGAACAGGGCTTCGTCGGTTATTTCAACTTCGCTGCTCATTAAATAAGCAAACACCCGGGCCATGCCGCAGTTTGCTATGAAGTCTGCAATTACAGATACCTGCCCATCGGCAAACTCCATGGTAGGGCCAAAGAATATTTCAGGATCCTTGAACGGAACATTGGCTCCTGAGCTAACCACCTCCAGGCCACCCTTTTTCATTTGTGCTACCTGCTCGCGTGTTATCAGGCGTGAGGCTGCCGCCGGTATGAAGATCTCTGCAGGTACATCCCAGATTTTCCGGTTTACTTCTTCAAAGCTTAGCATACCAGGGGCATTCAGCATATTACGATTCCTGTTTAACAACAACTGGCGTACCTGCTCTTCAGAAAATCCATTGGATTCTATAACGCCACCCACACGATCAATAATACCTACAATCTTTACCCCTGTTTTTGCCAGGTAATAAGCAGCAGCGGCGCCTACATTACCCCACCCCTGAATAATGGCCCGCTTACCTTCCAGCTTACCGCCCCACAGATCGTAATAATGCCGAACAGATTCTGCAACACCCCAGCCTGTGATCATATCGGCAACCCTGTATTTTTTATCAATGGCAGGGCTGTAATTCACGTCTTCTAGCACCTTGCTCACTCCTTGTCGCAGCTGTCCAATCTTTTGAATTTTCTGTGGTTCAGTGGCAGCGAAGTGGCCGTTAACGATCCCCTCCTGCGGGTGCCACAAGCCATAATCTTCAGTGATAGGGATTACTTCATGAATTTCGTCTATGTTAAGATCTCCGCCGGTGCCATAGTAGCCTTTGAGCAAAGGTATAACAGCCTTGTACCAGCGCTCGAGCACACCTTGTTTACGCGGATCGGCCGGATCGAAATTAATGCCTGATTTTGCTCCGCCTATGGGAGGGCCAGATACGGTAAATTTTACTTCCATGGTTTTTGCAAGAGACTCCACCTCGTGGCGGTCCAGGCCCGGGCGCATTCGGGTACCGCCGCCGGCAGCACCATTTCTAAGTGAATTGATCACCACCCAACCTTCGGCTTCGGTCTCAGGGTCTTTCCATTCAAAAACTATTTCAGGTCGTTTATTCTCGTATTTCTTGAGTAGTTCTTTCATTATTCAGAGAGGCAATTGCCTTGTATTACTGTAAAATATTGTCATAAATCACTCCACCGCAATTATCTGCAGAAGCGCCTGTTACGCTGCGCAGGCAGTTGGGCTCACCCTTCAGGCGCAGGGCTCCTAAAAAAGCAAAAATAATGGCTTCTTTGAATCCAATGGTTTGTTTATCGGGAATTACTACCTCTACTCTTAATGGAGCAGCATAATGCTGGATACGGTTGAGCAAATATTGATTAAAAGCACCCCCACCAGTTACAAGCAGGCGCGACTGTCCGTCGGGTGCTTCTTTTTGCTGCAGGAGATTTATTGATTGTGCCACCTGCCTGGCAATATGTTCACAAAAGGTTGCGAGCTGATCTGGCACTGAGTCCCCGCTGGCCGACAAAAGCGGCAGTACCTGCTCCTGTACCCATTCGTAGCCCAGACTTTTTGGAGGCTGTTGCCTGTAGTAGGCAAGGTTGTTCAGCTGTTGCAGCAATGGCTCTGCAAAGTTACCGCTTTCTGCAAGCCTGCCGTCTTCGTCATAGGGCTTGCCCAGCTGTCTTGCCAGGAAATTGAGCACACCGTTGGCAGGGCAGATATCATAGGCAATTCTTCCGTTGTTGCCCGGAGCAGAAATATTAGCAATACCACCCAGGTTCAGGCAATAGGTAAAATCATTAAACAGCAGTTCATCTCCAATGGGCACCAGCGGAGCGCCATGGCCGCCCATTGCTACATCCAGGCTCCTGAAATCATTAATAACAGGCAAACCACTGGCAAGCATGAGATTAAAGCCATGGCCAATCTGTACAGTATATCCTTCTTCGGGCTTGTGAAAAACAGTATGCCCGTGAGAAGCCAGCGCCTGTGGCTGTACATGGTGCCGGTCCATAAAGGTACTTACCTGTTCACCCATCCATTTACCTAACTCACGGTCTGTTTTGATGAATGTAATAGCATCGGCCTGCATCAGGTCTGCAAGGCGTTGCTGCCATGTATCATCATAGGGAATGGTTTCGGATGCCAGTACAGAATATTCCCATTTTCCATCATGCAGCCTAAAATGACAGCAGGCCAGATCCAGCCCATCTAATGATGTGCCTGACATGGCGCCTATAAGGGTGTAGGTATTAATCATATACTTAGTTCTTAGATGATTGAGAGGGGCTATCTGGAGGCGGGTTTTTGATGCCGTTCATCGCCGAGGTCTATGTCTATACCCATTTTAGCCATAAGGGCGCTGGCATTGAAACTACTGCATAAGCCCGGCTCTAATTTATAGTTAAAGCGGATTTCCTGCCCTACTACCTCGCTGTTAAAGCTGTAGTTGCGCAAGCCTGCACCACTTGCTGTCTGCCCCAGGTCCAGATCATGGGTAGAGATTAGCCCGGAAGCATTGAGTCCCTGCAGCTGCCTGATGAGCGATGCAGCCCCTTTATGCCTGTCGGCAGAGTTGGTGCCTTTCAAGATCTCATCCAGCAAGAAAAGCACGGGCAGCTCCGGATTAGCATCGGGTGGCAGGGCTAGCTCCTGTGTTGGCATATCCGTAAGGGTTTCCTGCACAGAGCTGGCCCGAAGCAGCCTAAGCAGCTGCCGTATGCGCTGCAACTCGGCATAAAAGGAGGAAACATTCTCGGCAAGAGAATCCTGGGTGCGCATACTGGTGAAAACCTGCATGCAGTTTAAACGCATTTGCCTTGCACAAACCGGCGCCCCGGCTAATGCCAAAACGGCATTAATGCCTACGGTTCTTAAGAAAGTGCTCTTTCCGGCCATGTTTGAGCCGGTAATTAACACCACTTCTCCTTTACCACTTAGTCTAAAATCATTGGTTACCCGGCCATGAGGCAGCAGCGGATGCCCCAGCTCCTTTGCCTCATACAGGTGGGGGGAGCTGGGCACAACTTCAGGAAACGCCCAGGCAGGCTCTGAGTATGCAAGGCCTGCCATGCTGTTCAGACTCTCCCATGCATAGAGCGCATTAAACCAGGCGTCGATATCGGCTTTAACACGTTCTTTCCAGCGCTCTGCCCTTAGCATCCAGTACAGGTCCTGTAGAAAAAGGGTGTTCAGTACCATATAAAGTCCGTTGCTGCGCGATTCGAGGCCATCTAAAATCCTGGATAGCTCCCTGATCTGCCCCGATACTTTAGTATCCTGCTCTATAAACTGCTGCTGGAGTTCCTGCAGGTAGGCCGACTGCCATTTGCCGTTTTCCAGCAGCTCAAACATGCCGGCACTTCCTTTGAGAATGGTTATGCTGTTGTAGGCTGCTTCTTCTGCAACCTTGGCTACAGGTGCTAAGCGGAACACCACCAGGGTATTTACAATAGCGGCGCCAATAATCCACCAGAAAGAAATATCCAGGAACAGAAAAGCCAGGATCAGCAAAACGGTAAGAGGTGGCAATGTGGCAAACGCAATGCGGTACATACTACGTGGCAGTACCACATTAGGGCTTTGCAGCCACTGCTGCAGCGGCTCCAGTGTTGCATGTGGCTTTCTGTGAAACAGGCCCATGGCTGCAAACTGCTGGCGCCAGTCCAGGAGCGGAGCAAGCTCTTTCACTGCTTCCTGGCGGGCCTTTACTTCCTGCGCAGAGGCTGGTTTACTTAGCCAATAGGCGAGCATAGATTCTCCGCCAGGGGTTGCTGTGCGATTCAGGAGCTGAAACAGCGAATGCCTGCCCAGTACATCCAGGTCGGGATGGTAGGTATGCAGGGCCATATAATGCTCCTGCCCACTGGCCATGCCCTCGAACTTATGCTGGAGCCGCTGTAGCTCCTGCCTGTTTATATCTACTAATATTTGATTCAGGCCCCATTGCTCTTTGTACTTTCGGTGTTTCTTCACCAAAAAAGCAAATATGAAAGGAGTAACAAAGAGCAAAGCAACTACCCAGGCGCTCTGGCGCTCATTGGCCAGGTAAACCAGGAGCACAAGCACAATTACAAAAAAAACAATTCTGACAACTGCCCATTTCTGTACCTGCTTTTTGAGTTTATCTGCTGTTGCCTGATAACGACTACTGTTGTTCTGATATATTTCTTTGGGGGAGGGTTGCGTCATATTTAAGGGGGCTGTACACAAGATTACAAAAAAGTAACTCCAATAACAGTATTGAGTTGCGGGAATCGCACTAAACTTAAGCAGTTGCGCTCTCCTATAAGGGTGCCAAAATAAATAAAGCTGCTCTTTAGAAGAACAGCTTTATTAAATCTACACCTGTTTTTTTTCTATCTGGTTATTATCTGGTTTCGGTGGGCATCGAGCTTGATAAGCACAAACAACAACACCGTAAAGGAGAGTAACGAGGAGCCTCCATAGCTAAAGAAAGGCAGCGGAATACCAATCACAGGGAACAGACCAATGGTCATGCCCATGTTGATCATAAAGTGGAAGAATAAAATGCCTGCCACAAAATAACCATACACCCTGGTAAACCTGAATTTCTGCCGCTCCGAGATCATAATAACGCGGAGCAGGATAGCCATGTATATCAAAACCAGGACAAAGCTGCCTATCCAGCCATGCTCCTCGGCAATGGTACAGAAAATAAAGTCAGTACTTTGCTCGGGCACAAAATCGTACTTGGTTTGAGTACCCTCCAGAAAGCCTTTACCCAGCAAACCACCGGAACCTATCGCAATCTTAGATTGTGTAACGTTCCAGCCTACTCCCTGCGGATCGAGGTTAGGGTTAAACAATACTTTGATACGGTTTTGCTGGTGAGGCTTCAGAACGTCTGTCATGATTTTATCTACACTGAACACAAAGCCAGTGATGATGAACATCGACATAAACACCACGAAAGCCTTCTGAACGGTTTTTGTAGCCAGACCAATGACCAGGAACCCTGTTAAGAACACGCCTATGATAATCAGTATTTTAGGAACCAATAACGTGAGCAGGAAGAAGGCAACTGCAATAATACCTAAGATTATAAGTGCCGGGTTCATACCTTCGCGGTAGAACGCAATCATAAAAGACGAAAACACCAGGATGGTACCCGGGTCTGGCTGAAGTGCAATAAAAGCAATTGGCACCACCAGCAAGCCAAACGAGATACAGTAGGTCTTTAGCTTATTGAATTTAACGTTGTAATCGTTGATGTACTTGGCAAGGGTAAGGGCAGTTGCCAGTTTAGCCAGCTCAGAAGCCTGAAACTTAATAGGACCAAACTCCAGCCATGCACGTGCACCATTTACCTCCCTGGCAAAAATCAGGGTAGCTATCAGCATTACAATGGCTAAGCCATAAAAGAAATAGGGGAATATTGTAAAGATGCTGTAATCCATTAAAAGGATCAGCGCAATGAATACAACAGAAATCCCTATCCAGATAAACTGCTTACCTGAGTTAGTGGCCGGATTGAAAATGCTTAGCCCGCTGGATTCGTCGTAAACAGCTGCATAAATATTCAGCCATCCCAATAATACCACCACGGCATACAGCACTACCAGCAGCCAGTCTATTTTTATAGCAAAATTATCGTGTTTTTTCACCTTTGGCAGTTTTTAGCTTTATAAGAACTTACCTTTTAAAGCATACTCTTCAATTTGTGTGCGCTTAATTTCGCCTAATGTATATTTCTCAACTACAAGGCTGGCTATAGCGGCAGCGGCACGGGCACCCTGGCCGGCGTTCTCAACATACACGGCTACGGCAATTTGCGGATTGTTTTTTGGCGCAAAGGCCATAAAGCCAGAGTGGTCTTCGCCATGCGGGTTTTGAACCGTAGAGGTTTTACCACATACCTCAAGTCCCGGTATTTTAGCACGGTACTGCCCTGTACCATACATAACTACATCTTCCATCGCATCTACCACAGTCTGAAAGTGCTGAGGATCAACACCGGTTTCATTCCGCCTCTTGTACTCTGGTAGCTTATCGCCGCTTTCGCCTATACTTTTTACAAGGTGAGGCGTATAATAGTGCCCCCTGTTGGCAATAATTGCCGCCAGGTTTGCCATTTGCAGCGGAGACACGCCCAGCTCGCCCTGGCCAATGGCCAGTGAGAAGATGGTTGAGAATTTCCACTGGCCGCGGTACACCCGGTCGTAATAGGCCGGCATAGGAACATTACCTCCCTTTTCACCGGGCATATCGATACCCAGTTTAACACCCAGGCCAAAACGATGCATGTAGTCTGCCCACAGATTAAGGCCAATCTTGGAATCTACAAAAGTATTTGGAGATTTCTCCTGATTGATAATTTTACGGAAAGTCTGGTAGAAGTAGGGGTTACAGGATACCACAATGGCACCTCTTAGGTCTTCGTTAGAGTGGGGGCCGTGGCAACCAATAAGAGCCCTGTTGCACTGATGCCGGGTTTGTGTAGTAATAACACCCTCTTGTAGGGCTACCAGCGCCTGTACCATCTTAAACATAGAACCAGGAGGGTACTGTGCCATAATAGGCCTGTTGAACAGGGGTACCAGGCTGTCCTTTTGCAGTATGGCAAAATTCTTACCGAAATCGCCGCCCGTGAGCATGTTCGGGTCATATGTAGGGGCAGATACAATGGCCAGTATTTCGCCAGTGGCAGGCTCAATGGCCACTACGCTGCCAACCTTGCCTGCCATCAGCTTTTCGGCATACTGCTGCAGGTCCAGGTCTATGGTAGATACCAGGTTTTTACCTGCTACCGATAGAATGTCCAGCTCACCATCTTTATAATCGCCCTTTACAACACCCCTTACGTTTACTGTTTTAAGGCGAACGCCTCTTTTGCCACGTAAATAAGGTTCATATTTAGATTCAACGCCGCTGATGCCTATCTGGTCGCCGCGTTTATAATATTTACTGGTATCTCTTTCTAACTTGCCCTTATCAATTTCAGCAATATAGCCCAGTGCATTTGACATAACACTGTACGGATAGGAGCGAACTGTTCTGGGAGAAATAGAGAAACCCGGGTAATCTACCAGGTGATCCTGTATGTGGGCAAAAGCCTCGGCAGACATGGATTTCAGGAAAACTGAAGGCTTTACAGGAGAATAGCCATGCTCTTTGCGAAGTGCCTGCATTCTCTCGGTAAACTGCTCTCTGGTTATTCCTACAACCTGGCAAAAGCGGGTGGTGTCCGGAAGCTTTGCTTCTTTGGTTACCACCATCAGATCGTATACAGGCTTGTTGTATACTATTAAACGCCCTTTACGGTCATAGATAGTGCCCCGGTAGGGGTACTCCTCTACTCGTTTAATAATATTTGCCTCAGACAGGGTCTTGTAGTCGCTGTTGACTACCTGCAGGGCGAACAGTTGTAATAAATAAATAAAGGCGACGAGCAGAAAAACGGCACCAATAATGAATTTCCTGCTATCGTTCATAAGCTTCTGCGCGATGATGAATAGAAGAGGTACTGAATAATTACTATGACCACATAGGTAAAGGCTGTACTTGCCAGCACTTTCAGCAGTGTATAGAAGAAGTTACTGAACCCGCCGGCTTCTATAAAGAAAAGCAGCAGGTGGTGCAGGAAAATGAGTATCACACTATAGAGTGAGAACCACTCAAACCCCATGATCTTCAATTTTGGTGTCATCCAGGCTTCGTACCCTCCACGAGGGGATATCAGATTTACCACATGTGGTCTAACGTACATGATGAACACAGATGCCGCCGCATGAATTCCAAGGCTGTTATAAAAAATATCAACACACAGGCCCATGAGAAGACCCATGAACATCAGCCGGATAACGCCTGATTCAAAAGGCAGCATCAGCAAAAAGCCCAGGTACAGAAAACAGAATGCCACATCAAAGAGCACCATTTGCTGTACCAGTACTACCTGCAGGATCAGGTAGATAATAAAGTAAAAGACCTGCGCTACAATGGGCATGCTTAATTTATACTTATGCTTTCCAGCGAATCACGCTCCTGCACCAGCCTGTTGCGAATAACATACACAAATGAGAGGCTGGAGAAATCGGTGGCGAGATCAATTTTGATATCGTAATAAGTGGCATTTTCAGGAAGCTTTACTTCTGAAATAATACCAATGGGAATACCCGGAGGGAATACGGAGTTATAGCTTGATGTGAATACAGAATCGCCCACACTCACACTCTGATGCCGGGCAATGTACTCCAGCGTAGCTTGCTGCGGGCTGCGGCCATCCCACCTTACTGAACCAAAAGCTTCTGTAGAGCTAACCACTGCAGATACCAGCATGTTGGTATGCAGCAGTGAGATAGCTACGGCATAATGATCAGAGGCAGATCGAATCCTGCCTACTACTCCTGATGGCCCGATGATGCCCATGCCAGGTTCCACTCCATCTACACGACCTTTGTTTATGGTAACGTAGTTCTTAGAGTTGTGAATGCTGTTGTTGATCACCTGGGCTGCCTGGAAAGTATACTGTTGTTCAACTTCAGGCGGTATTGCAGCGCGCATGGAAGGTAGTGCCAGCTGCTGCTGCATTTGACGAAGCTCCTGCTGAAGGCGTGCGTTTTCTTCAGCAAGGCTTTCGTTGGTTTCCTTCAGGTATAAGTAGCTGCTTACTTCGTTGGAAGTTTGGGTAACCGATGCAGCAACCGTATTGGCTGAATTAAAGAAAGCGGCACTCTGGTACCGGTTATTCTGCACAATCAGCCAGGCGCAAACCAACTCCAACACAAGAAGCAACGCTAAAGCCCTGTATTTGTACAGAAACTGAAAGAGTGTATTCATCAGACTTTTAGGTCATCAGTACTGACTTGAAAGCATCCAGGTTTTTCATGGCTATACCTGTGCCTCGTACTACTGCCCTTAACGGATCATCCGCTACGTGAATAGGCAGCTTGGTTTTCATGGCCAGGCGTTTGTCGAGGCCTCGCAGCAGCGCACCACCACCTGTTAAGTGAATACCATTGTCATAAATGTCGGCAGAAAGCTCAGGGGGCGAGATCTCCAGCGCCTTCAGTACTGCTTCTTCAATTTTAGAGATTGACTTATCCAGTGCAAAAGCAATTTCAGAATAAGTTACTTTAATGATCTTTGGAATACCCGTCATTAGGTCGCGGCCGCGAATCTCATAATCTTCCGGCGGATTATCCAGCTCTGTTAAAGCGGAACCAACGGCTATTTTTACTTTCTCGGCAGAGCGCTCACCAATCAGCAGGTTGTGCTGGCGGCGCATGTAGTCCAGGATATCGCGGTTAAACGTATCGCCGGCTACACGAATAGACTGGTCGGCAACAATACCGGAAAGGGCTATCACAGCAATTTCGGTTGTACCACCTCCAATATCTACAATCATAGAGCCCATAGGCTGCTCAATATCAATACCAATACCAATGGCAGCAGCAAGCGGCTCATGAATCATGTACACTTCTTTGGCGTGGGCATGCTGGGCTGAGTCACGCACGGCACGTTTCTCCACTTCGGTAATACCTGAAGGAATGCAGATAACCATGCGGTATGATTTTGGGAAAAAGCGGCTGCCGCTTTTCTCATCAATCATCTTGATCATTCCCCGTATCATTTCTTCCGCTGCGGAGAAGTCGGCGATTACCCCGTCTTTCAGCGGGCGTATCGTCTTAATGTTTTCATGCGTTTTCTCGTGCATTTGCATGGCCAGCCTGCCTATTGCCAAAACCTGGTTTGTATTGCGGTCTTTGGCAATGATAGATGGCTCATCTACCACGATCTTATCTTTGTGGATCACCAGCGTATTTGCTGTTCCAAGGTCTATTGCAACGTCGTTTGAAAATATGTCAAAAATGCCCATTGGCGTTATGATTATCAGGGGTTAATTCTCACGAAAATTTACAAATTCATAGCGACATATAAAGCATAACGTAATATTAATGCTTAAAATGTCTAATTCCTGTAAATACCATAGATATACCGTTCAGGTCGCAGAAATCTACTGACTCCTGATCCCTTACTGAGCCTCCTGGCTGCACCACTGCACCTATGCCGGCGCCGTGTGCTATTTCTACACAATCTGCAAAGGGAAAGAAGGCATCTGAGGCCATTACGGCACCTTCCAGCGATAAACCAAAGCTTTCGGCCTTATGAATGGCCTGCTTTAGTGCATCTACCCTTGAAGTTTGCCCTACACCACTGGCAATAAGCTGTCCTTCACGGGCAAGCACAATGGTGTTGGACTTGGTATGTTTAGCCAGAATAACAGCAAATTCAAGTGCCTTAACTTCGGTATCAGCCGGAGCTTTTTTGGTTACTGTTTTGAACTCGCCGGCTTTTTCTGCCAGTGTATCCTGATCTTGTACCAGGTAGCCATTCAGTAAACTTTTTACCTGCTTGGTACTTGGTAGTTTCTGGCTTTGTTTCAAAATAATTCTGTTTTTCTTGCTCTTTAACAGCTCCAGGGCTTCTGGTTCAAAGTCCGGGGCTATTAACACTTCAAAGAAAAGCTTGTTCAGTTCTTCAGCCGCACTTTTGTCTACGGTTGCGTTGGTGGCAAGTACGCCGCCAAAGGCAGATACCGGATCTGCTTCCAGTGCTTTCAGATAGGCCTCCAGTACTGTGCTGGCTGTTGCACAACCGCATGCATTGGTATGCTTAATTACCGCAAAAGCTGTTTTACCGGCAAACTCTTCTATCAGCGATACGGCAGCGTCTATGTCTACCAGGTTGTTGTACGATAATTCCTTTCCGTTTAGCTGGGAAAAGATTTCGTGCAAATTTCCAAAGAAGAGGCCTTGCTGGTGCGGGTTTTCGCCATAACGCAAAACCCTGGCTTCGCGTTCACTGATTTTAAGGCGGGGAAGGCTGTCTTCTTTATTGAAATAATTAAATATGGCAGTATCGTAGTTAGAGCTAATGTCAAAGGCATGGGCAGCAAATAGCTTGCGGTCTTCAAGCGCAGTAACACCCTTTTTCTCACGCAGGAGCAGTTCAAGCGAGGCATATTGCTCGCGGCTTGATACGATCAGCACATCCTGGAAATTTTTTGCAGCAGCACGGATTAGTGATATACCCCCTATGTCTATTTTTTCGATGATGTCGTTGTCGGAAGCACCGGCAGCAACTGTTTCTTCAAAAGGATACAGGTCTACAATTACCAGGTCGATGGCGGGAATGTTATATTTCTGCGCCTCTCCCTGGTCGCCCTCGTGCTGGCGGCGGTGCAGAATGCCACCAAATACTTTTGGATGCAGCGTTTTTACCCTTCCACCAAAAATAGAGGGGTATTCGGTCAGGTCTTCTACAGGTATCACCGCTGCACCCAGGTCGCGAAGAAATTTTTCGGTACCGCCGGTAGAATACAGGGTTACGCCCATCTCCATTAACAGCTTAACGATAGGTTCAAGGTTGTCTTTGTAATAAACCGAGATAAGGGCTGACTGAATCTTACGCTGCTCCATGATATTATGATAAGTGGATTGCTGGTTTGGTGAGGAGTTCAAGGGGCTAACTGGTTGAAGAACTCTACTGCCTGATATTTAGTACTTTATTTATTGAAATGTTCTTCTATTAGTTGTTCTACCACTTTAGGGTAATGCTCATGTTCCAGTTTCAGCACTTTTGCTGCTACTTCGGCAGGGCTGTCGCCGGTTGTAAGTGCACAACTGGTCTGGAAAATAATATCGCCTTCGTCGTAGCGGCCATTTACATAGTGAACTGTAATACCGCTCTGTAGTTCTTTTGCACTTACCACCGCCTCGTGCACGTGAATGCCCCACATGCCTTTGCCTCCCCACTTGGGTAGCAGCGCCGGGTGTATGTTAACAATGCGGTTAGGAAAAGCCTCGACTAAGTTAGAAGGGATAAGCCGCAGAAAGCCGGCTAACACAATCAGCTCTATCTTTTCCTCCTGCAGCTTTAGCAGTACATCCTGTGTTTCCTGTAATTGTTTGTTGGTAAAAGTGTAGGAAGGCAGCTTATGGTTTTTTGCACGCTCCAGCACATAAGCATCCGGCCTATTGCTGCATACCAGCGCAATCTCTGCCAGAGGAGAATGTTTGAAATGTTCAAAAAAACGTTCGGCGTTTGAACCACTACCGGAGGCAAAGACAGCAATCCGGATTTTATTACTTTTCAAAGTGATGAAGACTACAGAGTTACAACAAGCTTCGGCTAATACATAATCATACTAAGTACTCCCGCCAACATAATCCATTTGCAGAAGCTGCTTAACCAGGCAAACTCACGCCGGTTATCGGCACGAGCCAGTCTGGCTGTAAAATATATTACCGGTAAAATTAAGAGGAAAAAGGCGTTTTTCAACCATAGATCACCGACTTTTCCTGCCATGTTTATTAATAAATAAATCAGGCCGGCCAGCAGTACATACTGCAGATACTTTGTGCGTCTGATGCCCCAGACAATTGGCAGCGTTTTGCACCCAAAGGCGGCATCGCCCTTCAGGTCTTCCATGTCTTTTACAACCTCCCGAACCAGGCTTAGTACAAATGCAAAGAGGGCATAAGCATGGATGAGTGATGTGTTTTCATTGTAATACAGGGCTACCACATATACCGATAAACCGGTGAGTACCGCTACACTAAAATTACCAACAAATGGCAGGCGCTTAAGCTGGTTGGAATAGAGCCAAAGCCACACTGCTGCCAGAAAATTAAGCGCACCTACTTTTAAAGATAAGCTGGCTCCCAATAATATGCCGGTAATATTAAATATAGTATGAACAGCCATTACTACCCTGCGCCTTAACACCTTACCCACAATAACCCGCTCGGGCTTGTTGATGTAGTCTATCTTTACATCATAATAATCGTTGATGATGTAACCGGCAGCAGCTATTAAAACGGTAGAAGATGATAAGATAAAAAGTCTCGGGCTGGTCATATATTCCAGCCACATAGTTTTAGGGCCAACCAGGAATATAGCTGTGAGGTACTGGGTGAGGGCCACCATCAGCAGATTAGGAAAGCGAGTTAGCAGCAGTAAACTGCTAAAAGCAGTGCCTACCCGTCTGAAACTTACCTGCGCTTCCATGATGCTCTGTTATAGCTGGTAAAAATACAAAAATCCTAAGAAACTGTTACAGCCCTTTACTGCTTGTTTATTTTACTTTTTTCAAGAATATCATCAGAAATAAGTTTGTAAAGCTGCATCCACTTAGGGTGTGCCAGCAATTGTTTCTGGTGCTGCTCCAGGATTGGGAGATCGCCGCGAAGTGCGGGCCCTGTTTGGGCGGGAGCAGGGCCTAACGTAATGGCCTTTTGCAGGGTTTCCTCGATTAAGGGGTGCAGTAAATCTGTTGGCAGGTTGCTTTGCTGTAGCAGGTCGTTGGCAATGCGCAGCATATGGTTGCTAAAGTTGCTGGCAAACACTGCGGCCAGGTGCAGCTGCCTGCGCTGCTCTCCGGATGCCCGGTGTATTTTATCAGAAAGTGTGCGAGCCAGTGCCTCCAGGATCAGTGTGGTGGCAGGGTCTGATCCTTCAATAAAAAATGGAACCTCGGCCAGATCTACTTCTTTCTCTTTACTAAAGGTCTGTAAGGGGTAAAATACGCCTGTACTTCCTGCTATACTATTAAGTATACTTAAGGGTTGGCTGCCCGATGTATGAGCAGCAACAGCGCTTTTGGGTAAGAGCAGCCGTTGGCTAACTTCTCCCAAAGCAGCATCGGTAACAGTTAACAGAAAGACCTGAGATAGACTTTCTGAAAAATCAAGTGAATGGACAACCCGTGCTTTGGGCAGTTTGGCAGCTAATAGCTGCGCCTGGCTTTGGCGGCGGCTCCAAATCTCCTGAATGGTATGGCCGGCAGCGGATAGTGCCTGTGCCAGGTGCCAGCCAACCCTGCCAGCGCCAATAATGCTGATGTTGAAAGTCTCTGTCATAGCACTTAAAAAGTAAGAGCGGCTGTTGGGCCGCTCTTGTTCTTATTGTTTTATTACTAATCCTGGCCCTTTTTCTGCAGGAGCTTGTATTCTGTGTAGCGTCGGTAAATGGCAATGCCAAAGCCAACAACCAGCAGCAGGGTGCCCGTCCAGAGAATGTTGATCAGGGGCTTCTCCATAGCTTTCAGAATGATATAATCTTTCTGGGTTTTGCTCTGGCTGATGGTGATGCTGTCTTCTTCCGGATGTATGGCTGTAAAGCTTAATTTTACTGCCAGATCGTCGATTACGGCAGGCAGGTTACCCGAGGCTTTTTCTTCCATTTTCAGCACGTAAACAGGCTCTGCGAAAAATTCACTGCCTCCTTCTGCCATAATTCTGATTTTGGCTTTTACGGCAATGTCACTTTCGTTCAGCTTTACACCTTCTACTTCGCGTACCTGCTGCAGTCCTTCCAGTACAGCAACATAGTCATTCACAAAAAACTTATCGCCAACTTTTACTTTCTGCTCTTCGGGATCGCTCCATTTGAGCGGTTCTTTAGGATCTGGTACTACCGATACATGGGTGTAAAGATCGCTTTCGAGGCCGCGGAAAATATCAGGAGAGGCAATAAAGCCCATTTGCGGGTTTACCTGTGCACGCGGAAAAAGTGTGAATTTCTTTCCGTCGGCATCGGTATACTCAACCCTGTAATAGGTATTTTCCGGCTGCACCTGTACTGAATCGCCCTGCCCAAAGTATTTCTTACCTTTATAATAGTAGTCGCCGCGGGCAATGTATATAGCTGGTTTATCAGTAGGGCGTAGTAGCTGCTTGTGTATGTAACCAGGGGCAGCATCTGCTTCCAGGAACTGGCCCTTATATACCAGCTGGTACTGCTGCATTTTTTGCGGCTCGTTAAGCCACAGCAGTACGTTCTCCTGGTTTACCTCATCGGCAAACTCACGGCTGTAGAGGAGACCGGAACTGTTCTGTGAAATCACTTTGGAGTACCCGCTGGAGAAAAGAATACCAAGCAGAATCATGGCAATACCAATGTGTGCAACGGAGCCGCCTGCAAGCTTCAGATTTGTGTGTTTGAGCCCCAGTAGCACAAAGAAGTTAGAGACAACCGCATAAATAGCAGCCACCAGCAACACCAGGTACTTAGGTTCCTTAATATCCAGGGCAATAAGTGCCATGGAGGCAACAATAAGAGAAACAACGGCAGGTAATATCAGTGCACTCTTAAGCTTGGCCAGGTCCATTTTCTGCCACCAGAAGAACTGTGCAGTGCCGGAAAGTAACGCTAAGCAAACGGCAAAGGCTAGTTGGAAATTAGTATAGAAAACCTCCGGGTTGGCAGGCGGCGCCATGTTAAGCTCTATGCCAAACCAGCTGGCTATACTATTATATACAGGAATAGAAGTTGGCACCAATACCTGGAAAGCCATTAAGCTTAGTACGGTGGCTCCTATAAAGATCCAGAATTCTCTTGAATACACATTTACCTCTGCGGTAGCAGGCATATTCTTCCACTCGCGTGCTACCAGCACTACTGCCAGTACCACAAATGCCATCATGTACAGCAACAGCTGACCGGAAAGGCCCAGATCTGTAAAAGAGTGTACGGATGAATTACCTAAAATACCACTTCTGGTAAGGAAGGTAGAGTAAAGAATGAGCAGGAACATGGTAATGATGAACAGCACTGCAGGTTTGAGTGCTGTACCATTCTTGCGGTAAACAATCATCAGGTGCAGACCTGCCACCAGTACAAGCCAGGGTACATAAACGGCATTTTCTACAGGATCCCAGTTCCAGTAACCGCCAAAGTTAAGGGTTTCGTAAGCCCAGTAGGCACCCATTAAAATACCAACACCCAGTACAAGGGCAGCTGCGGAGGTCCAGGAAAGTGCCGGACGAATCCAGTCGCCATGCTGTTTTTTCCATAGGCCGGCAATGCAGTAGGCAAATGGAACCAGCGTAAGCGCAAAGCCCAGGAAGAGGGTAGGCGGGTGAATCACCATCCAGTAGTTCTGCAGCAGGGGGTTGAGGCCGGTGCCATCTTCCGGTACATAGTCGGGGTTGAGGGCAAACACCGGCGCTTCCATCACATCGCGAAGCAGCAGGAACGGAGAGCTGCCAATCTTCAGGTCGAGGCCCGGAATAACAGATCCCAGGATCATAGATACCAGGAACACCTGCACAAAAGCAACGACTGCCAGTACAGGGGCCTCCCACTTACCGGCAAACTTCATCAGGATAAGACCCAGCAGCGACTGCCAGAACATCCAGATCAAGAAGCTGCCCTCCTGGCCTTCCCAGAAGCAGGAGATCATATAATGAACCGGCAGACTGCGGCTGGAGTGGCTCCAGGCGTAGTGGTATTCGAAATAGTGGTTGTAAATGATATAAAACAGGGAGGCAACCACGCCAAAAAGGGCAAGGCTGTGAATGCCAAAGCTGATGCGGCCCAGTTTAAGCCAGCTGCCGGGATTAACAGTGTCTTTTCGGCTTGCCCAGTAGTAGTTCCAGGTTGCCCAGAGGGCAGCCACAAAGGAGATTACTACAAAGAAGTGGCCGGTTTGGCCAATCCATTCGTGTACCATTAGTTGAATTGTGCTTGTTGAGTAGGTTGAAGCTCCTGCTCCTGATATTTAGAAGGACATTTCAGCAGGATTTGACCTGCCACAAAGGAATTACCCTGGTAGCGGCCAATCACTACTACCTGCTCCGAACGCAGAAAATCCGGCGGCATGGGGTTGTTGTAAAACACCTGCTGCTCATCTCCCTTTTCATCAATCATCAGAAAAGAAAAAGAAAGCTTATCGGCTGCAGGCATGATACCAGTCACATGCCCCTGGGCATCTTTCTTAAGGGTGCCCACCACGTGTATTTCACGAGTGTCGGAAACAGCCATTGCTTTTGCTTCCTTAAAATCAACATAAGAGCTGGCATCACCAGTGGTGGAAATGATAATGATAACAGCTACTGCTATTACCACTATGCCCAGAATGTGTGAAAATTTCATAGCACTTAAGTTTCTATTTTACTAACAACGCCGGGATGATGAAAATTTCATCCAACCAGGTGTTTACTTGATCTATTTTCAACGAGGTTTTCAAGCCTGCTTACCTTGCGGTCTATCAGAACGGCATAAGTGAGGAGTCCGCCCAGAATAAGGCCAATAACGCCTACAACCACATAGATTTTGCCATCGGCCCTAAAGCGGTCGGCCATTTCCACCTGGTGGTTGGCATAATCCTGTTGGGTAATTTCCTGCTTTTCCTGTGCCAGCACATTTAGTGAGCAAAAGAGGCAAAGGATCAATAATATTTTTCGCATCTCTGTTATAGATTATCTTCCAGTTTATCCTGCACCAGTCTGAGCCTTACCCTAAGAGAGGCCAGCCAGAGCCCTAACAGAAACCAGCCAATTACGGCCGGGTAAAACACCATGCGCAGGTTGCTGTCGAGGTCGTAGGCATTAAAGCCCGGATTGCCGCCGTTGCCGGGGTGCAAAGAGCTGGTAAGGCGTGGTAATATGAACAAAAGCGGCACCATGGCTGCAAAAGCAAAGATATTGTACACGCTGCTGATGCGGGCGCGCTGGTGGTCGTCTTCGAAAGAGCCGCGCAGTACAAAGTAGGCCAGGTAGATTAGCAGCGCTATGGCCGACATATTCTGCTTGGGATCGAAGCTCCAGAATTTGCCCCAGGTAAAGTGTGCCCAGAACATACCGGTAACAATGCCGAGTATGCCAAATATTAGGCCTGCGTTGGCGAACTCTACGGCATAGCGATCGTGGCGCAACTCACCGCCTCGCAGGTACTTTACAGCATAAATAACTGAAAGCAGCAGCAGGGCCAGCATGCCAAACCACATAGGCACATGGAAATGCAGGGCACGAATGGTTTCATTTAGGATGTGCAGCCGGGGCGCATCCATCAGCAAGCCCGCTGTTACTGTATAAAACAGCAGCAGGGCTGCCAGTACTTTCCACCAATGTTTTTTCAGCTTCTCCATAAAAAGGGAAACAGCATTAAAGAGACCGTTATTACTATTGCATTAATTGCCAGCAGCGTTACCAGTTCATCCATGCTTAGGCTGCGGTCCAAACCATCCATGGCATTTTTGGCTATTTTTATCACCATCAGCAGGGTAGGCACTATTACAGGAAACCCTAAAACAGCCATTAAAGTGCTGTTGTTGCCGGCTTTTTGTGCAATGCCTGAAATCATGGTAAAGGTAGAAGAAAAGCTTATGGCTGCCAGTACCATGGCAACTATAAATAGCAGCGGATCCTGCACAGGATTACCCAGTACCACGGAGTAAAAGAGCAGGCCAACTCCTGTTAACAGGAGCATTAGCATAGCATTATACACGATCTTAGCCAGAATAATTCCTTGCGGAGAGGCCAGTGTATAATAATAGAGCTGCCGGCCCTCGGCCTCCTGCAGAAAACTTTTGGCAACCGCATTTACTGCCGTAAAGAGCATGATAATCCAGAAGAGGGTATTCCAGACCGGAGGGGTAAGCATGCCGCTACGCACGCCAAAGCTCATGTAACATACTATAATAGTACTGCTTACATAGAGCAGCATACCATTAAAGGCATAGCGTTGCCGCCATTCCAGCAGTAACTCCTTGTACAACAATGCCTTTACTTCCGCTAGCCGCATGAGCCTGTATTTGCCGCAAAGATACTACCCAAAGCCCGGAAAAAATATTTTAGGAGCAAAAATCGGGGACATGAATAAATTGGCTGCAGGAATAGGATTTGCAGCAGAAGTGAAGCAACAGTAGCAGCAGGTGTGTACAGACATTTGCTGATACATTTTATTTTCACCACAGCGGTTGTTTGCCATATATCTGTACATCCTGCGTTTAAATGACAGGTACATTTAAAGTTTTGAGGGCAGTGTGGGTGTTATAATCCCCGCCTTCAGCGTTACCATTGGTATCAGGAATAAGAATTAACTAATATTGCCAGCAGGAAAAAGCATAACTGGGTTCATATAAATGATTAAGGTTGGGGTGTTAACAAGCTCAAGAGCTGATTATGGGATATATAGACCATTATTGGAAGCTCTTAAGAAGGATGATGATTTTCAGTTGTCGATCATTGCTTTTGGTACGCATTTGTCTCATTTTCATGGGTATACCATTCGTGAGATTACTGGTGATGGCTTTGAGGCTGCATACACCATTAATTCGCTACTACTGCACGATGATGCAAACTCCATAGCAACTGCCAGTGCCTTGACTTCATTGAAATTTGCAGATTTTTGGAAGGAGCATGCCCAGGAATTTGATGTAGTATTTTGCCTGGGCGACCGTTACGAAATGTTTGGGGCGGTGATTGCTGGAATTCCCTTCAACATCAGGTTTGCTCATATCCATGGTGGGGAAACTACCATGGGTGCCATAGATAATGTATACCGCCACTGCCTTACGTTAGCCTCCAACTTTCATTTTGTATCTACAGAGCATTATGCAAAGCGTGTGGAGCAAATACTGGGCAATGCAGAAAATGTAGTGGTGACCGGATCGCTAAGTCTGCAAAACCTGGATCAGATCAGCCTGCTAAGTGTAGAGGCGTTTAATGAGAAATGGGGAATAGACCTTTCTGTTCCATCCATACTGGTGACGGTACATCCGGAAACAGTGGATGTTTCTTCAAACGAAATCAATTTAAATGAAGTAGTAAAAGCAATTGAAGCGCTGATTGGGCAGTCATACCAGGTCATCATTACCATGCCCAATTCTGATACCCAGGGTTCGGTATTCAGAAACGGCTTTACCAGGCTGAAAGCAAGTTTTCCGAAGGAGGTGCACCTGGTGGAGAATTTTGGAACGAGGAGCTATTTCAGTTCTATGAAGCATGCAAAGTTCCTTCTCGGAAATACCTCCAGTGGTATTATAGAAGCAGCTTCCCTGAATAAATATCTGATCAACCTGGGAAACAGGCAAAAGGGACGTTTTGCCGCCGAAAATGTTATCCATTGCCCCTTCAACGCGCAGAAGATAGTAGATGAAGCCTCCAGGATAGCCAGTTTGGGAGATTATAAGGGCCAGAACCCATACTATAAAGAAAGAGCAGTTGAAAGCATTATAAGCTTTCTAAAAGAAAGACTCTTATTGCATGAGTAGTAAGAGCAACCCTTGTCCTCTTAGCCTGCTGTCGAAAGTATATTCTTGAAAGCTCATTTTCCATTCTGACACTACTTTCCTAACTTCGCCAGTGTTAGGTTTGAATATGATAAGTTTTGTTCACCTCTGAAGCATTGCGTGTAGTGGCGCTGATGACGTGTTCTGACCCATTATGAGTAGCTTGATTTAACTTATTTGAATGTCTATCAATTTTGCAATTATAGGATGCGGGCGTATTAGCGAGAGGCACGCGCAGCATATCAATAATGTAGGAAAGCTAGTAGCTGTTTGCGACGTTATAAAAGAGAAGGCAGATCGCTTAGCGGCAAAGTATGGTGCAAAGTCCTATACAGATTATGCCGAGATGCTTAGCCAGGAAAAAGAGGTGGAGGTTGTTGCAGTTTGTAGCCCTAATGGTTTGCATGCCGTTCATACAATTGCAGCCCTGCAGGCAGAAAAGCATGTACTATGCGAAAAGCCAATGGCTATCAATCCGTACGACTGCGGAGAAATGATAAAAGCGGCGGAGCGCGCAAACAGGAGGTTGTTTGTTGTAAAGCAAAACCGCTTTAATCCACCAGTATCGGCAGTGAAACAGCATATTGACGAGGGTAAGCTTGGCAAGATATACAGCGTACACCTTAGCTGCTACTGGAACAGGCACAACGAATACTACGCCAATAGCTGGAAAGGGACCAAAAAACTAGATGGTGGCACGTTGTACACCCAGTTTAGCCACTTTATAGACCTGTTGTACTGGATGTTTGGCGATGTTAAAGAAGTAACCGCCTATACAGCTAACTATCATCACCAGGGCATTATTGAATTTGAAGATACAGGTGTGGTAAACCTGCGTTTCTATAATGGCACCCTTGGCTCCATCCACTATACCGTGAATAGCTTTCAGAAGAATATGGAAGGTTCGCTGACCATCTTTGGAGAAAAAGGAACAGTAAAGATAGGAGGCCAGTACCTTAATGAGCTGGAATATCAGCAAATTGAAGGCTTGGAGATCAAGGATCTGCCGCCAGGTAACCCTCCAAATCAGTACGGCAATTATGTGGGCTCCATGAGTAACCACGACCATGTGTATGCTAACCTGCTGCAGGTGCTTACCAACAATGGCATAATTGCCACCAACGGCTTTGAAGGCCTTAAGACTGTAGAAATTATTGATAAGATTTATACTGCCGCCAAGCCACTATGAATACCCCCACTTTCTTTGAAGCAGACATCAGAGATGTAGCGTTTGGTGTTAACGTAAAGGTCGTGAAGCCGGTTAATTTGTATGGTTGCGCTGTTGGAGACGGTTGTTTTATTGGTCCTTTTGTGGAAATACAGAAAGATGTAAAGATTGGTAGCCGAACAAAAGTACAATCACACAGCTTTATTTGCGAGCTGGTTACCATCGGAGACGATTGCTTTATTGGCCATGGAGTGATGTTTATCAATGACCTGTTTTCAGGAGGAGGCCCTGCCAGCGGAAGAAAAGAGCTCTGGAAGGAAACAAGGATTGGAAACCGGGTATCTATAGGCAGCAATGCCACAATTCTTCCAGTTGATATTTGTGATGGTGTGGTGATTGGCGCAGGAGCTGTAGTCACAAGAGACATAAGCCAGCCAGGCGTATATGCCGGCAATCCTGCCAGAATTATCAGAAAGTTTAACTCATAAGAGGAGTTGTTGAAATGAACATTCCATTTGTTGATCTTAGAAGTCAGTATTTATCCATCAAAAAAGATATTGATGCTGCTATCAGCAGCGTAATTGAGGAGACTGCTTTTGTCGGTGGTAAGTATGTTGATGATTTCCAGCATCAGTTCCAGGAGCTATACGGAGTTAAATACTGCATACCTGTGGCTAATGGTACCGATGCTATATATATAGTACTGAAGATGCTGGGGATCGGAGCAGGCGATGAGGTGATTACAACTGCAAGCAGCTGGATATCAACCTCCGAAACAATTACCCAGGCAGGCGCTAAACCTGTTTTTGTAGACATTGAGCCGGCTTATTATACCATTGATCCGGGCAAAATAGAAGCAGCCATCACGGCAAATACCAAAGCCATTATTCCGGTGCATCTATACGGGCAGGCTGCAGAGATGGATACAATAATGGCAATTGCTAAAAAGTATAAGCTGGCCGTGATAGAAGACTGTGCACAGGCACATTTCAGCGAGTACAAAGGCAAAAGAACAGGCACCATTGGCATTGCCGGTACCTTTAGCTTTTATCCTGGAAAAAACCTGGGTGCTTATGGTGATGCAGGTTGTATCATCACCAATGATGATGAGTTAGCCAGAAAGTGCAGGTTGTTCTCTAACCATGGTTCCCTGAAAAAACATCAGCATGAGATAGAGGGCATCAACAGCCGCTTAGACGCTATGCAGGCAGCCATTTTGTCGGCAAAACTTCCGCACATCCATCAGTGGACAGAGCAGCGGATCAAGAATGCAGCTTTATACGACCAACTGCTGTTGAACTCAGGTTTAGGCTTGCCTGTGGTGCGGCCTGAATCGAGACACACCTATCATTTATATGTAGTACGTTCCAGGCAGCGGGATCTGTTACAACAGAAGCTTAATGAGCAAGGCGTATCCACAGCAATTCATTACCCGACCATTTTGCCCTTGTTGCCAGCCTATAGTTACCTGAGCCACAAACCGGCAGATTTTCCTGTAGCCTATCAATATCAGCAGGAAATTCTTTCCCTGCCCATGTACCCGGAGCTAACAGAAGAGCAGATTAACTATGTGGCGGAGGTAATAGGTGGTTTCTAGTGTTGCCGCGCCTAAGAGGCGGCTGTTGCTAACTAACTAAAACACCAAGCCGCTTTTTTTATAACAGCTACCACTACTACTTTCATAGCTCTATTATCTGAAAATGTAAGAGCCTGCTCTTGCCATACTATCTATCCGCTACAGGGAGTAATTATGGTAAAAGCAGGCTCATGATAGCTGCTATCTGCTATGTGTAGTTTTGAAGTTTTTTAAGCCATGGCCTTTGTCTTGCTGGCAGCGTACTTTTCTTCGTAGCGGTTCAGGGCTTGGTTTATACCAATCAATATAATGATCAGGTAAGCTACTCCCAAACCAATAAGAGCACCAAGAATTAACTGACCACTTAATGTTAAACTTGCAGGCCTGCCGTAAGGGGTGAAGCTGCTAACTACTTCCAGGCCACGGTTCAGCTCAAGTTTTTCATTTGTTTTGATTAATTCCCGTGCAAACTCCATATCCTGCACATATACATTAAGTGGTGCATTGGTTGTTTCGGGAGTGCCAAAGATTACGTTGTTGGATCCGGATTGCCCGGTTTCAGCCAATCTTTTATAAGCTTCGGCCTGAAGCGTTTTTAACTGGTTTAACTGATCCTGGTCTTTGCGAAGCTTATCCCGGAAAACTAAAAGATTTTCCTGCTCAACAGCAACTCTCCGGCGTATGTAGTCATTATCCGTTAAATATGTAACAATGCCTTGTTCAAGTGGATCTAACACTGAAAGATCATAAACAGTAGCTACAATCTTAAAGCTCCCGAATTCTGCTACTAGCCTTTCCCGAAGCTCATCAAGCTGCTCTTCTGTAACCTGATCATTAGTTGTTAAAGGTCGTAACAGTTCTTCTACTTCTATGATCTCTGCTGTTGTTGTTGCAGACAGAGCTGTGAAAGAACGGATAACAGAAGCCTGTTCGGGGGTAATATTAAGTTTATTGGCAAGAATGCCATGGTTGTCTTCTGCTGCTAACTGATCTAATTCATTGATAGCACTTTTTAACATTTCACTGCTATAGTAGCGAGAGCTAAGGGCTAACTCAGATGCATAGTAAGGCTGAAATGAGACATAGCCAATGTAACCGATGGCAGCGCCAGTTAACATGCATGCTACAATCAGCCAGGCATATTTTTTGGTTGCTTTGCGTAACTGTATTAAAAATAGTATAAAGCTGTTTCCAATCCGTCTGAAAAAATTGCCTATAGCAGCGAACACTTCTCTTATATCTACTTCTTCGGAGGCTGCCCGAGGGTTTTGAGTAGGTACTCTGTCTTGCATGAACTAATATTTTGGGTGCTAATTTACATCCTTTTTAAGTATTCAAAGGAAAATTATTTGTCTTTGGTAAAACATGGAAAGTAAGTAACCGGCTAAAAATGAAGATTTAATGTTTATAGTGCCATCTTGTGCTGGAACTTTTCAGTTGTTAGAGTTATTGAACTGCTCCTGTATCATTAACAGCTTTTTATATTTGTTTGATGAGGACATTATCTGTTTAGGCTAAAGAACGGAAAGTGTCTTGGAAATTATATTAATTGAAGATTTGTGCTTCGAATAAATTAGATCTCCCTCTGCTTTACTGTGCCTGTTTGCCTGGCTACACCTGTTTGCTTATAAACTATGCCTGTGGGTAGGTAAGAGTAGGTAAAGGCTATCCAGCTTTCCAGTGTAAAGAATCAACAACTAGTATGCGCACTAATCTAATAGTATTTCTATTATTTAATTCTACACAGGAAAAATGCTTTTGGGCGGTTTAATTTTTGAAAGAAGTGGAGATTGGTTTTGATGATAATTATATTATGCTAAAGGTATTGCCGTGTATGTGCTTGATAATTAGATTGTTTTTGTTTGCTGTTTGGCATTAAAGCAAGAGTCTCTATGTGTAATAAATAGAGGGTTATTGCAGAATTTGCCATCGGTCAGGAGTAGAAATATTTTTATATTTGCCAAACCATTTTAGACGCATTCCTACTTAAGGTAGCGCTGGGTAAAAAGTTCTATCAGAAGTAGTTTCGCAGTTTAGAACTTGAAGGAACTAGCTGTATTTGTAATGAGTTAGTGACTTAAATTTCTCCACGAGGGGATTTTCTGTTTTAGGTAAGTGTAGTTATAGGGAAAATAGTATAACATAATTAGGATAAAATGAAGAGTGCTTTGATCACAGGTGTAACCGGGCAGGATGGAGCCTATCTTTCAGAACTATTGTTAAACAAAGGATATAAAGTGCATGGCATAAAGCGGCGCAGCTCTTTGTTCAATACAGATCGTATTGATCACTTGTATCAGGATCCACACGAGTCTAACATTAATTTTCAGTTACATTACGGAGATCTTACAGATTCAACAAACCTGATACGTATCATTCAGGAAACTCAGCCAGACGAAATATACAATCTGGCAGCCATGAGCCATGTAAAAGTTAGCTTTGATACGCCAGAGTATACTGCAAATGCAGATGGTATTGGAACCCTGCGCATTCTGGAGGCCGTACGTTTATTGGGTTTAACCAAACAAACTAAGGTTTACCAGGCATCTACTTCTGAATTATATGGATTGGTGCAGGAAGTGCCCCAATCAGAAACAACCCCTTTTTATCCGCGTTCCCCTTATGCAGTGGCTAAAATGTACGCCTACTGGATAACAGTTAACTATCGTGAGGCTTATAATATGTTTGCCTGCAACGGGATACTGTTTAACCATGAATCGCCCTTGCGCGGGGAAACATTTGTTACCCGTAAAATTACCAGGGCAGCTGCACGTATTGCCTTGGGCCAGCAGGATAGGTTGTTTTTAGGTAATCTTGATGCCCAGCGAGACTGGGGGCATGCAAAAGATTATGTAGAAGGTATGTATCGGATTCTGCAGCATGATAAGCCCGATGATTATGTGCTGGCTACAGGTATTACCACAACAGTAAGAGATTTTGTAAAGATGACTTTTGATGAACTAGGCATTGAGGTAGAGTTTAAGGGAGAAGGTGTAGATGAAAAAGGGTATGTAAAAAGCACCAGCAACCAGTTTGCTTTACCAACCGGAAAAGAAATTGTATGCATTGATCCAAAGTATTTCAGGCCAACAGAAGTAGAACTACTGATTGGTAATGCTACAAAAGCAAAGACAGTTCTGGGCTGGGAGCCAAAATATGATTTAACGGCTTTGGTTAAAGAAATGGCGGCTGCTGACCTTCAGTTAATGCAAAAAGAGAAATATTTACATGATCAGGGCTACAATGTGTTCAATTATCATGAATAGATACTGTAATAAATTAATTGCTTTTATACACCTGGCCCGGCAATTGGCTGTTAGCATGTGCCTGTTTCCATAGCCAATGTATACAGTAGCAGTAACCAACTTAAATGTTCAGAATTCCTTGATAAAGTTTCTCCTGAGTGGAATGATATCTGAATATTAGATGCTGGTAAGTGCTGGCCTGGTTTCCTTATTAAATATCATAAGGATATGCCGGCTAGATGTTTGGAGTTTGGCTTGGAAATATCTTTAATCAATTCAAATTGAACGTTAAGGAACAATTAAGTAAACCTTTCAAGACAGAAGGTTTTAAAAAGTACGCCTCAAATACGGGTTGGTTATTTGCTGAGCAAATACTCCGAAGTATTTCGGGAATACTTGTTGGTGTGTGGGTTGCAAGGTACTTAGGGCCTGAACTATTTGGTATATATAGCTATGCTGTATCATTTGTAGTATTATTTGGCGCTATTGCTCATCTGGGTTTACAGGTTATAGTAGTGCGCGAGTTGGTAAATAAGCCCGATCAGCAAAAGAATATCATGGGTACGGCCCTCTATATGCAAATGATAGGGGCTGTAGTTATGATTCTGTTGATTTCGGCTATACTTCCTTTTACCTCCAATGATGCAACCACCAATATTTATATACTCATTATAGCCAGTGGGCTAATTTTCCAGTCTTTTCAGGTAATAGACTTCTATTTTCAATCAAAAGTACAAGCGAAATATGTTTCTTATTGTCGCTTGGTGCAATTAACCATTTCGTCTATTCTAAAAATAGGTCTGGTACTAGCAGATGCTGAATTGATATACTTTGTTGCAGTCATTGTTATTGATAACATTACGCTTGCAATAGCACTGATTTATGCCTATTGGAAACAGGGAGGAGGATCATTTTACAAGTCGTACGATGCAGGTATTGTCAAGATTCTGATAAAAGAGTGCTGGCCTCTGTTGGTAGCTAGCCTGGTACATATTGTATACATGAGAATTGATCAGGTAATGATCAAAGAAATGATGGATGCTGCTTCCGTTGGGGTATACTCTGCGGCTGTGAAATTTTCAGAGGCCTGGTATTTCGTGCCGGTATTAATTGGTCAGTCGCTTTTCCCTGCCATCATTAATGCAAAAAAGAATAGTGAGCGCTTATACATACATAGGCTTACACTTCTATTGAATGTAATGATGGCTGTGTCTGTTGTGGTTGGCATTGTATTAAGCTTCTCCTCTGATCTGTTGGTTGACCTCTTTTATGGACCAAGCTATGCTGGTGCAGGAACTGTTTTATCCATACAGGTATGGGCTGGAATATTTGTATCGTCTGGAGTTGTCGCCAATAAGTGGTACATCATAGAAGGCCATCAAAAATATAACATTTACCCAATTCTGGCAGGAGCGGTGCTCAACATTATCCTAAACTTGGTTTTGATACCTAAATATGGGATTGTTGGCAGTGCCGTTGCAACCTTAGTGGCACAGCTATCAGCATCAGTTCTGTTCAATGCTGTATTACCAAAAACAAGAAGAATATTCTTTTTGCAGATGAAGGCAATTGTTGGATTTGGCCTACTTGGTAATAAATTAAAGGCGATATCTAGCGAAGAACATGCGGAAACAGCTGGTAACTAGCTGATTCAGATACTGATAAATAAGTAAAGGGTAAAGTTTGAAAGTATGCTGCTCCGGTGGCGTAGGCTTAAATATAAAAATTAATGACACCAAAGATCCGGGCCGGCGCTCCAACCATTGGAGACTACCAGAAATCATTTTCACGTAAAATTAAGGACTACCAACAGCATACATCAATCAAAAGCAGTACAACTGCACACCCCCTGATCTCTATCATCACAGTGGTTTTCAATGGAGGAGAAACATTGCAGAGAACCATTGACAGTGTTAAAAAGCAAACATATAAAAACATTGAGTATATGATCATTGATGGAGGCTCAACCGACAATACTTTAGAGGTTGTTGAAGCTAACAGCGAATATGTTTCCTTTTGGGTAAGTGAGAAAGATGGTGGTATTTATGATGCCATGAATAAAGGTATTAGCATTGCAAAAGGCGATATTATAGGTATTATTAATGCCGATGATTATTATGAGCCAGATGCAGTTGAGCAGGTGGTAAGGGCTTATAATGAAAATGGCGGAGATATTTTACATGGCGATATTAAATATATACGAAATGATAAAGTTCTCTTTTGCCTTAAGCCTGTTGTGCATTTAACTAAATGGTCCTTTAAGCGGATGCCAGTAAATCATCCATCTGCATTCATCACAAAAGCTGCTTATGAGAATATTGGCTTGTATGATAAGTCTTTTAAGATTGCCGGTGATTGGGACTTTTGCCTGCGAGCTTTCTTACAAAACAGAAAATTTGTTTATATACCCACCACTATCGCTTCGTTTACATTAGAGGGTGTTTCCATAAAGCAGGCAGAAAAAGGCATCAGGGAAATATACGAAACACTAAGGGAAAGGCAGTTATTTAAAAGACCAGTATTAGAAGGCTTGTTTTATTTTGAGCTTTTAAAAGTAACTGTAAAGAAGCAAGAGAGTAATGTTGTGGTTCATACTATCTTATCAGTTATTCGAAAATTCAAAAAAAGAACAGTGGTGTAGCTCTTGCCATATTTTAGTATTTTAATTAATAATTGTTAGCACACTGTGAACGTAGCGCAAAAACAACTATCTCCGATCGTTTCACTTGAAAAGATTCTTTTATTTCTCCTGCTGATATCTCTTAACTTTCAGTTGCTGTCAATAAAAGGCTGGGATGTGCATGACCATTCCCTGTTGAGTCATGTCAAGATTTACCATGTTATAACTTTACTTTTTGTTTTTCTTCTTTTTATAGAAAATAGGGTAAGATATAAAATTCATTACCTGCCCTTCCTGTTTTTAGCTTATACCATTCTCATAAGCCCGATTTTATATTCTTTCTACGCCTGGAATCTCCTTCTCTTAAATTATATATTTGCGCTACTTATATTTTTTATTTTCTACAACTACAGCATTCTGAATTTTGCTGCTCTGGAGAACTTAATTCAATACTCTTTTGTGGTTATTTATGTAGTAATTCTGGTTAAGCTGGTAATTTACTATGATAAATTAATAGAATTCTTTGCGAGCCCATGGGGGCATCCGGCAGTACCAGCAATCTATGGAGGAGATGTTAATCTTGAAGCTACCTGGGTAGCTTTGAGTACAGCTTTTTATATGAGAAATAGAAAGAGGACCTTCTATTTTGCTATCTTATTTTCATTAATGCTTTCAGTACTGTATAGTTCCAGGGTTGGGTTTATCCTGGCTGTATGCTCTTACCTTATTTACTTTTTATCAAGTAATATATCCAGGAGGGAAAAAACTTTTGTCTTTATTGTTTCAATCCTTGGCTTTGTATTCCTTCTTACATTTCTGATGAGCAAGCTGGATGATGTATATGTAATAGAAAGGTTTACACAAATTGGCAGTAGTGAAGACGGTGGTAGTGTAGGTAGGCTGATGCTCTGGAGAAACATAGATACTGCACTGCTAAACAACTTTTTCCTTGGGTATGGCGCTGGTAATTCATTGTATGCAATTAAGCTGGTTGATGATTTCAGCTTTATAGAGGATAATGTTCATAATTACTATTTGCAGATACTCCTGGACTTTGGACTGATAGGGTTTATTATTTACAGTATCTTTTGTGTATACGTGGTGCTGGGCCAGGTTCAGAACAGGTTTACGAATCCATACGGCAATTTCATCCTGCTTTATTTTGTTGGATCAATGATTCAGTTTAGAGGGGCAGAACCTATTTTCTGGTTGGCTGTTGGGGTATACTTTGCTCAAAAAAAATTGAATAATGGTGAAGGCATTCGCTATGAGTCGTAAAACCGAGACAGTGGCTGGGCGCCTTAGTACTGCAGGATATTGTATTTTTTTCTTATTACTACCTTTTGGTGTTAAGTATAATAATCTGGGCATAATACTACTGGTCTTTTTACTGCTACCACAGCTGGTGTTGAAGCCCTCATATATAAAAGACAGTTTATATCTCTACTGGAGAAATTTCTATCCTGTAGTAATATATTATACATACCTGTGCTTATCGTACCTTTTTGTTTATAATTTGAATCCCGAAGGGCAGCACATAGAAACCAGAATCGGTATGATTCTTTTCCCGCTGTTGCTCTCTTTTCTGTTTCAGAAAGATAAAAAGGATATCACGTTAATATGTCTGTCATTTGTATTTGTTATTAGCTTAATATCCATTGTGGGTATTGTGTTATATGTAAAGTACTTTATGCTGTACAATGAAGTGAGCACATGGATACTTACGAGAATTATACTGATTATGCACCGGCCTATTTGGGGCTTGTATATTCTGGGCTCCTTACTGATGGTGTACTATATGCTTTACGAGTTGCGTATAAATGCAGCATTAAAAAAATTATTGATATTTCTCTCCCTCATTAACCTCTTTTTTCTTGTTTTATCCCAGGCAAAAAATAGTATCATTGCCCTGCTGCTAATAGCAGCAATCGCTGTTTTTTTTGATGTGGCATTAAAAAGGAAGTTGCAGAAGAAGATAGTTAAGCTTTTAGCTGTAAGCACTGTGCTTGTGATGGTTGTAGGTGTAAGCTTGTATTTTCATAATGCAAGATATTTTTTCTTCCTGTCTGAAAGCATCAAGATTAGCATGGACTACAGACTTGCTCATTGGTCTTGTGCCCTGGAGTCTATAAAAAGTTACTACCTGCTTGGAACTGGAACGGGAATGCAGGATATGGTGCTCAATATATGCTACTCAACTATTGGCAGGGAGGATCTTCTTGGATATAACACACACAATCAGTATTTTGAATTGCTTCTGGAAACCGGATTAATAGGGTTTTGTCTGATTATCTTCTGGTTGGGAGTGCTTGTTTACCGTGCCCTAAGGTTTCGTTATAAATCGCTGTTATTATGGCTGGTAGTATTTGCCTTGGCGATGGCTACAGAAAATGTTTTCTCAACTCAGAAAGCAGTGCTTGTACTTTTTTCTGTTTTAGGATTATTTCTGTACCCCTCAATTAATGCTGCTGAATCAGCCAAAGACTAGTGTGCTCTTAATCCTTATGTTCTACTAATTGTGTGATGAATAAAGTTTTCTCCTCCATGTGTCTTTTGATTTCAAATTGCTAAAGCTTTTAAACATCATTAGTTAATTTTGCTGAATGCAGGCTTGGCGGTGGAATTGGTTTTTGAATGTTATGATGATTTGAAAATTAACCTTATTCTATCTTGCCAGCTGTTTTGGATTGTTTATTTATAATAATGTGGGGTGCAGGATCTGCTTATACCTTAAGTTGGAATATCACTTTCTGTAGTTGGATGAGGTTCTTTCAAGGCTGCTGCATATTTGCACCACTGATGTAATTACAAATTATTGTTGAAGTAAAGTGCTCACTAAAAACCAGTATTAAAATAATCTACTGATTAAGTGTGCTGCTTATAAAAGTCTTAAAATGAAATGTAAAATCTGCAGTGGCAGTTGCAATAAAATATTTGAAACCTTAGTGTTGAAGAAGTATAATGTATCTTATTTTCAATGCCAGAAATGTAGGTTCATTCAAACAGAAAAAGTGTTTTGGATTCAGGAAGCTTACGAAAGTGCAATTACGGACCTGGATATAGGTTTGGTTAGCAGAAATATTTACTATGCCGATATTGTTGCTAAAGTTATAAGCAAGTATTTTGAGGCTTCTGGTAAATTTCTTGACTATGGTGGTGGCTATGGAATGTTTGTTAGGTTAATGCGGGATAAAGGCTTTGACTTTTACAGGTATGATATATACTGCCAAAACCTGTTTGCCAAATATTTCGATTACAAAGACCTGCCAGCTAACCAAAAATTTAATATTCTGACCGCTTTTGAGGTTTTTGAACACCTGGATAACCCGGTTGCTGAAGTTGAAAAAATGCTCTCTTTCTCCGATAATATAGTCTTTTCTACTGAGCTGCAGCCAAACCAGAATGTTACACCAGAGAACTGGTGGTACTTTATTCCGGAAACCGGCCAGCACATTGCACTGTATTCAGCTGAATCTTTAAAAATTCTGGCTTCACGATTCAATCTGAATTTTCATAGTTATGGATCGTTCCATATTTTTAATTCTCGTTCCGATATTGATTTGCCTAAGCTTTTACGCTCCATCTCTATTAGTAAAGTAGCAAAAAAGCTGGAAAGTACTTTTAATAGTAATAGTCAAAGAGAATCTCTGTTGCAGAGTGACTTTAACTACATCAAATCAAAATTGTAATGAGGCTTCTTTTTGATAATCAGATATTTCATGCCCAACGTTTTGGTGGTATCTCTCGCTACTTCTGTGAGCTGATAATTGGGTTACTTTCAACTTCTGGTGTTAAGGTTAGCTATAATGTTGGATATACTAATAATATTCATTTCAAGGAAGCTAACCTGATTGAAGGCCTAGGGAAAAATCTCCCTGATCGGGATTTTGCAGGGAAAAAAGTTGTGGTGAAGCTTTCGAGTACATTAAAGAATATCCAACAATCGTACGATATCAAAAAAGGGCAGTATGATGTTTTTGTCCCTACATATTATAATCCTTACTTTCTAAAGCAAATTGGGAATAGGCCTTTTGTTCTTACTGTCTATGACATGATTCACGAGCTTTTTCCACAGTATTTTCTGAATGAAGACTCAGCTGAAGTGCCCAATAAAAAACTTCTTATACAGAAAGCGAAAAAGGTCATAGCAATTTCAGAAAGTACCAAAAGAGATATATTAAAAATCTATCCGGAGATTGATGAGTCAAAGATTGAAGTGGTTTATCTTTCTCATTCTATTGATCAGAAGCAGCAAATAAAGCAGTTGTCACTTCCTGAAAAGTATGTTTTGTTTGTTGGTAAACGAGGAGGGTATAAAAACTTTAATTTTTTCCTCGAGTCACTGATGCCATTATTGAAAGCTGATAAAACATTAAATCTAATTTGTACCGGACCAGCTTTCACAGATGACGAAAGGAGTACCTTTAAGAAAAATGGCATATTGAATCAGTTGGTGCATATTCATGCTGCTGATGATGATCTCAGGACGTTGTATAGTAAGGCTCTTCTGTTTGTTTTCCCCTCAGAATATGAGGGTTTTGGCATACCTATACTGGAGGCAATGGCCTCGGGATGTCCGGTAGTGGCCAGTAATGCTTCATCTTTTCCGGAAGTAGCCGGAGATGCAGCTATTTATTTTGAATTGAATGACAGTGCTGGTTTAACGAAGGCTATAAGGCAGGTTGTCACTGATGAAGCAGTCCGGAATGATCTTAGACTTAGGGGTTTGAAGCAGGCTGAGAAGTTTAGCTGGGATAGAACAGTGGCCGAATGTTTGGAAGTATTTAAAAGAGCAGCAGTATAGTATTATGAGCAAAGTAGCTATTGTAACCGGAATTACCGGACAAGACGGGGCGTATCTGGCAAAGCTTCTTTTGTCTAAGAACTATGCTGTTATTGGAATCACCAGGAGTTACACAAATTCAACGCTGCGTGGCCTTGAGTACCTAGGTATAGAAAATCAGGTAACAATCGTAGAGTGTGATTTGCTCGACTTCTCTCAGATTATTAAAGTGATCATCCAGTATAAACCAACTGAGATTTATAATCTGGCTGCTCAAAGTTCAGTTTCTTTATCCTTCAATCAGCCAATTGGTACGCTTAACTTCAATATTCTATCTGTTGTCAATCTATTAGAGGCTATCAAAATAGCAGATCAGTCTATAAAGTTTTATCAAGCCTCTACCAGTGAAATGTTTGGAAAAGTATCAAGTTTGCCCATAAATGAAAATACTGTTTTCCACCCGCTAAGCCCATATGCTGTTTCAAAAGCTTCAGCACACTGGATATGTATTAATTACAGAGAATCTTATAAGATCTTTACTTGTTGCGGAATACTTTTCAATCATGAATCATTCCTGCGATCGGATAACTTTTTTGTGAAAAAGGTAATAAGCCAAGCCATAAACATTTACAAAGGCTTACAGCAAGAATTAGTTGTGGGTAATCTTGATATAAAGAGAGACTTTGGCTTTGCACCAAAGTATGTTGAAGCCATGTACTTAATGATGCAGACCTCTGACCCTTCTGACTTTCTTGTTTGTTCCGGAGCCTCTGTAAGCTTAAGAACTATTGTAGAGTATATTTTTGATTTTTTTAGCCTGCCTTACGCTAAAATAGTTGTAAGTCCGGAGTTATTCAGACCAGCAGAGATAGAAGATATATATGGCAACAATGAGAAAGTAAAAAAAGAACTGGGCTGGGAGTATGATATGACAATATATGATGTGCTGGATAATCTTATTAAAGAGGAGCTGGCTTATAGGAATATTGTTTTTGACGGGAAATCTATAAAGACTATTCAGTAAATAAGGATCAGCTTCTGTGTGCGTGATTTTGTAAGCTATACCATCTGGCACGACTAGCTGCACTAAAGGGAGGAAACAAAGCTAAAAAATCAGGGCTTCTCACTTAAGGGTAAATCTTCTCATTGATAGTATCAATTTTATTTTGAAATGCAGGAAATAAATGAAGCGGTGTAATAAGGAAGGATGCTGCTGCTGCTACCATAGAGATGTATGTTCAAAGCTAGTTCTTTTGCAGGGCGATATAAAGATCTAAATTGATTTCTGCTGCCGCATGAACCTCACACTGCAGTAAAAAGCAGGGATAGTCTGATTAGATATTTAATTAAGATCTATTAAAGTAGTTGTGACAAGGCTTTGTTCTACTCCACTCTTTCAGAAAATGTTTTTGCGCTTTCGCGGTTAGTATTTCAAAAGCACTCACTCAAAAAAAATACAGGCTATAGAATGAATAATGTAATTGTATTGATTCCTCACTATAACAATCCGGTAGGTTTGAAGAAATCTTTAGAATCTGTTGGGAAAAATGAGCAGGTTGATATTCTGGTTGTTGATGATGGGAGCAAAGACCTGTTTGAGGAATCTGATATCAGAGCTTCATTCAAAGCACAGGGGGTTATACATTTTATATATCTGAACAAAAATCAAGGCATTGAATTTGCTTTGAACGCTGGCCTGGATTTTGCAAAAAATAATAACAGCTATACATACATAGCCAGACTGGATTGTGACGACTTTTGCGTTCCGGATCGGTTTGCAAAGCAGGCAAATTTTCTTGAGGATAATCCGAATGTGTACTTAGTTGGCTCATATTGTACTGCAATTTCAGAAAGTGGCAAATTTTTATTCGAGATTAAATTGCCAACACACCATGAGCAGATCAGGAAAAAGATGTATTTCAATTCAATGTTCATACATCCAACCGTTATGTTCAGAACGTTAGCTATAAATGAGGTTGGCGTTTATCCAACAAATTTTAAAGCAGCAGAAGACTATGCTTATTTTTTTGAGTTTGTAAAAAAGTTTAAGACTGCAATAATTCCAGAAAGCTTAGTTAAGATTCAGATCGATGATGTGGGAATATCTGCTACTAAGAGGAAGATACAGGTAGAAAGCAGAATCAGAATAATTAAGAACAACTTCTATTTTGGATACTATCCGGTTGCTGGTTTATTCAGGAGTTACTTTCTTTTGTACACGCCCAGGAAAGTAATAAACATTGCCAAAAAACTACTTAAGTCTGCTTAGACCAATCGATAAAACTTAGCCCAAACCTCAAAAATTGAAAACAAAGGTTCTTCACATAGCCCCTGTGTTAGCAGGCGTAGAAACTGCAGTAAGGCTTATTGCAGCAAATTTAGATGAAACGCTCTTTGAGCTTGTGCTAATAAAAGATCTGAAAGGTAAAATAGAGCCTATTACCTATAAGTCAGGAAAGCTTGTGCCCACACACCTGGTGGATTTCGAAAGAGTTATCAATCCACTGAAAGATGCTAGGTTCCTCAGTAAGGTACTAAGTATCGCCAAAAAGGAAAATCCTGATCTGATCCATTGTCACAGTGCTAAATGTGGTATAATTGGCAGGACAGTTGGTCAAATACTATCTATCCCCACTTTTTATACTCCACATGCCTTTTCTTATCTGAGTGCAGAAACTGAAAGGAAAAAAAGATTTTTTTTATCTATAGAGAAGCTGTTTAGTAAAACAAACAGTCATGTTTTAGCCTGTTCTGAATCTGAGGCTAACAGGGCCATACATGACGTAGGCTATGCCTCATCAATGGTTCATGTGGTCAATAATGCCCTTCCTGAACATAATATTGACTATAATGAGGAGGAATTAAATCTGTTATGCACGATTGGAAGGCCTTCTTTTCAAAAGAATACTCTTTTTCTGGTTCAGATCTTTAATGAGGCTGTAAAAATAGATCCGAATATAAAGCTGGTAATCTTAGGTGTGGGGTATTTCTCGCCAGACCTTCAGATGGTTAAAGATTATATTGCGCTGAACAACCTGGATAGCAAAGTGAAAATAGTTGACTGGACATCCAGAAATGAAACGCTTATCACACTTTCAAAATCTGCAATATACATATCAACCTCAAGATATGAGGGTCTTCCATTTGCTGTTCTGGAGGCATTGTCGCTTGGTAAACCATGTATATTATCAAATGTAGATGGAAATAGAGATTGTGTGGAAGAGGGAAAGAATGGGTATCTATTCGATCTGGATGAATCTCAGCACAACGTTGCACAAAAAATATGGGCGCTGCTTAATGATAAACAGCGGCTAAGGAGTTTTGGAATGCATTCAATAAATACTTTCAAAGAAAATTTCTTCATCGATAAAAACATCAAAATACTGGAAGGCCTGTATATGCAGTATAAGAGGCGCTAATGGTTCTGCCTTGCCCTTATTCACGGGAATGCAAGGTATCGTGCTCTGCTATGCTTAAATAAAAGCAGTCGACTGGTTCGTAATTGATTTTTTTTAAGTTGCCTGATGCTGGCTTGTAAAACATTTGGTGCTGGCAAATACATATTTACTATTCTAATTAGCCTCTTAAGGAATTTTGCTGCGTACACCATTGTTATTCAGGCCGGTTGGTAATCCTTTGCCTGCTCACATCAAATTATTTTATATACATCAGGTACATAACAATTGTTAAGAAGCAGAAAATCTAGTTAAGTAGTCTTTGTTATGTAGGTGTAAAGTTGCATGAGTCCCAGGTTTCAGCGATTGCTAACAAATCATAATTAAGCTTAAAACACAGAAGGTTATGTAATTTTTTCCGTAAATACGCATAAGAATTTAATTCTTCCTTCGTTAATTTGCAGGCCCTTAAAAATAACAGCTAACAGAAGGCATATGGCGGCGCACAGATACTCTAGATTCTTAAATTCATTTCAAATTCTGGGTGATTTGGCAGGTCTTAACCTTGCCTTCATCTTAGCTTATTTTCTGAAGTTTGGCAATGGTGATTTTCTCGACAATCACCTGTATGCAGAGATGTATTACTTTTTTAATATCAGCTGGCTGGTATTAACTGCACTTTACAAGCCATTCCAGATTGCCCGTACAGAGGTGCTGTCTAAGGTGCTGCGCAGGCAGCTGAGCCTAATTGTCATTCACTTATTAGTCATTACAGCATTTCTTTTTATAGGCAAGCGGGTAGACTACTCAAGGGAGCATCTGATCCTTACTTTTGCGTTGCTGGTGCTTATTGACTTTGGATGGAAGTCTGTTTTCTACTACACCATCCAGTCTTACAGGAGTTATGGCTACAATACTCGTAATGTTGTGGTAATGGGCTACGGCGACCTGGCAGAAGAATTGAAAAAGCATTTTGAAGAACATCCTGAGTATGGTTATAAGCTGCTGGGCTTTTTCGATAATAACAAAACAGGTCAGGGTATTTTGGGTAAAATGGATGATCTCAAACAGTATGCACTAAAAAATGAGGTTGATGAGATATACTGCTGTCTGCCCTATGTACGCTATACCAAAGTGAAAGAACTGCTGGATTTTGCTGATGCGAACATTATTAAAGTAAAGCTTTTAGCAGATTTCAGGGGCTTCTCACAGAAGGGCTTTAAACTTGAGCGCTATGATAACATCCCGGTGCTTAACATTACAGCGATTCCTCTGGATGAGGTGAAGAACCGCATATTGAAGCGTTCTTTTGATGTTGCTTTTTCTCTTTGTGTTTTAACTTTGATCAGCCCTTTTCTGCTGATGGTGGCCATGGTCATCAAGTTTACTTCCAAGGGCCCCATATTCTTTGTACAGGAAAGGATTGGTAAAGATGGCCAGCCGTTTAACATATATAAGTTCCGGAGCATGCGTATTGATGCAGAAAAATTCGGACCGGCGCTGTCTTCTACCAATGATCCAAGGATTACCTGCTGGGGCAGGTTTATGAGAAAAACCCGTATTGATGAGCTGCCACAGTTTTTCAATGTGCTGAAAGGTGATATGGCGATTGTTGGTCCGCGCCCGGAAAGGCAGTACTGGATCAACCAGATTATTGAAACATCTCCCCATTATAAGCGCCTGCTACGCGTTAAACCTGGTATCACCTCTCTGGGCCAGGTTAAGTATGGTTATGCAGAAAATGTAGGCGAAATGCTGAAGCGTCTGCGTTATGACCTGCTTTACATCGATAATGCCTCGCTTGCACTTGACCTCCGCGTGATGGTAATGACTGCGATGGTGATGATACAGGGTAAAGGAAAATAAGGAGTGTTTCCTAATTTAATTAAGACCATAGATTATAAAAATAAAAAGGCTCTGGAGATAATCCAGGGCCTTTTTTTGTGCCTATATAGGTTGGAATCAAAAGAGGGCTGCTCATTAGCAGTCCTCTTTTGATTCTAATGCAGTTTATCCTTTACTCTGTAAAAAGCCTCTTGTGCAGGCTTTGCAAAGCATCGGTCTTGTATTGCGATGGGATAAGCAGGGATAGGTTGTGTCTGCTGCCGCCATAGGAGATCATGCGGACTGGCAGGTGCTGCACCGCTTCCAGGGCCTGGGCAGCTTTGCCCCGCTGGTTAATCAGGTTGTAGCCAGCCATACAGATAATTGTTTGGTTCTCATCTATATCAACAGTTCCATATGGGCTAAGGGATTCTTTAATTGCCTGCAGGTTAGTGGCATCATCAATGGTAAGCGAAACGGCCACCTCAGAAGTGGTAATCATATCGATAGGGGTGCGATGCTGCTCAAACACCTCAAAAACACGGCGCAGAAAGCCATAGGCCATTAACATACGCCCGCTTCTGATCTTGATGGCGGTGATACCATCCTTTGCTGCAATAGCCCTGATACCGGCTTCTTCTGTAGTTCCACTGATCAGGGTGCCTTCATCCTGTGGCTTCATGGTGTTGAGCAGGCGCACTGGAATGTTGTACTTCTGGGCAGGCAGAATACTGCTTGGGTGCAGAATTTTAGCGCCGAAATATGCCAGCTCTGCGGCCTCATCAAACGACATATGCGCCAGTGGTTTTGTGTTGGCTACTACGCGTGGATCGTTGTTGTGCATGCCGCTGATGTCTGTCCAGATCTGAACTTCATCTGCTCGTAGCGCGGCTCCAACGAGAGAGGCAGTGTAATCGCTGCCGCCCCTGCGTAGGTTATCTATCTCGCCGCGGTGGTTCCGACAAATATAGCCCTGGGTAATATATATGCCGGAGGGGTTCTCTCCCAGTAGCGGAAGTGCAAGCTCCCGGATGGTTTCTATCTCGGGTTCTCCCCACTGATCAATCCGCATGAAATCAAGAGCAGGTAGTAGCGTAGACTTAATATCCCGCTCCTGCAGAAAAGCAGAGAATAAGCGAGTGGACAGCAGTTCTCCCTGGGCAAGGGCTTCTTTTTCCTCTACAATGCCAAAGCCTTCCTTGCTAAGCAGGCGCTCCAGCCAGCCAAAATGATCCTGGAGCACTCTATTGCCCTGCTGCCTGCCGGCTTCTGTTTTCAGCAGTTCCGGTACAAAGGCCAGGTATTTTTCCTGTAGCTGATCCAGCTGAATAAGGGCCTTCTTGTGGCGGCCTTCTGCAGCTAGTGCAGACATCTCTACCAGGGCATTGGTTGTACCCGATACAGCCGATAGTACAACCACTACGGGTTGTGGTTGCCGAAGTGTTAATTCCGCAACAGTGTTCATGCGTTCGGGACTACCTACCGAGGTGCCGCCGAATTTAATTACTCTCATTTTGCTATTGTTCTAGGTTTTGTCTTAGGCCTAACATTTTTACTGCTGTAATCGCGGCTTCATCGCCCTTATTGCCATGCTTTCCGCCGGCTCTGTCCAGTGCCTGCTGGTGGGTATCCGGGGTTAGCACCCCAAATATTACAGGCTTATTATACTTTAAGCTTACGTTGGTAATACCATGGGCAACAGCATCGCAAATAAAGTCGAAGTGCCTGGTTTCTCCCTGAATTACGCAGCCAAGGCAGATAACAGCATCGATATCAGAGCGCTCTGCCAGCCACTGGGCACCCAGGCTCAATTCATAACTACCGGGTACTGTCTGGCTGATAATGTTTTTTTCCCTGGCGCCATGCTCCAGCAGGGTCTGATAGGCCCCGTGATAGAGTGCTTCAGTTACTTCATCATTCCACTCCGAAACAATGATGCCAAAACGCTTGTGGTTAATGTCAACCAGATTTTTACTGCTGTAGGAGCTTAGGTTTTTTAAAGAAGATGCCATAGGGTGTAGAGGTGATGTCTTGTTAGCTTAAAAAAGAAAAAGGGATAAAGTGTCTGGCACCTTATCCCTTTTGTAAAATCTATTATACAAAGAGCTTATTTCGATGCCATAGCCTCGAGTTTAGCCTTTTGTTTTCGGGCGTTCTCGTACTCATTAGCACCATAGTATTTCTCAGTAATTTCGGTATAGCGCTCTAAAGCAGCCCCATTGTTACCAGCCAGTTCAAGGGCAATAGCAGCTTTCTCCAGGTAAATAGGAGAAAAGAACTTGTTAGTTTTATAATTGGCAGCCTGGTTGTACAGATCAGCGGCCTTGTCGTACTGCTTCAGTTCCATGTAAGCATCGCCGGTAAGTGCATAAGCACGCGCCTGCACCAGAAGATCGTCAGAGTCGAAGTCTTCGAGATAATCAATGGCTTGCTGATATTCACCTTTCTTCAGGTAAATCAGGCCGGTATAAAACTCAGCCAGGTTGCCTGCTTCGGTGCTGCCATAGTTCTCTACAATCTCCAGAAAGCCAGGATAGTTGCCATCACCATTAAGAGCGCGGTCAAGATCGTCGGCTTCAAAATAAAACTGAGCCTGGAACATCTCTTCCTGTGCTTTTTTGGATTGCCTGTCCTGCCAATAGTTGTAAGCAAAAAGGCCTGCTACTACCAGAGCGATAATACCCCCCAGAATGAAAACCCACTTACGATTCTTTTCGATAAATGACTCTCCCTGAGCCAAACGATCACGAAGCGCCTCCGGGCTCTCATACACATGCTCTTGCTCCGGCTTGTTCGGTCTACTTTGTTTTACTGCCATTACAAACTAATTAAGGCTGCAAATGTACTAATTATCCCTCAATTATTTAGAAATATTTTATTAATCATTAATGAAGGGATAGTCTTCCTGTACATAAACGTCTGTAAAGGCCTCAGACGCATCTGGCCATGGAGATTCTTCTGCAAAATTCACTGATTCAGCTACTTGTTCCTTTATCTTGTCAGATATTTTTTCCAGATCAGCCTCGGTGGCATAGCCTTTCTCCAGAATTGTCATGCGAACCTGCTCAATCGGGTCTTTAGACTTGTACTCTTCAAGCTCCTCTTTGGTACGGTACTTGGCCGGGTCTGACATAGAGTGACCTTTGTACCGGTAGGTGCGGAACTCAAGCAGGCTAGGACCTTCGCCATTACGCGCACGCTCTGCCGCCCTGGCTACTGCATAATGCACTTCCTCTACGCTCATGGCATCTACAGGTTCGCTTGGCATATCGTAGGCAGCGCCCAGTTTGTAAAGCTCAGTTACGTTTGAGGTACGCTTTACAGAAGTACCCATGGCGTAACCATTGTTTTCGATGGCAAAAATTACCGGTAGCTTCATGGTCATGGCCAGGTTAAGGGCCTCATGGAAAGCCCCCTGACGTACGGCGCCATCGCCCATATAGCAAATACACAGCTTGCCGGTTTTCATATATTTTTCGGCAAAGGCAATACCAGTGCCCAGTGGTACCTGGCCGCCTACAATACCATGGCCGCCAAAAAATCCTTTTTCTTTATCGAACATGTGCATAGAGCCACCTTTACCTTTGCTGATACCAGTAGCTTTACCATACAATTCAGCCATAATGGCTTTTGGATCGGAGCCTAAACCCAGCGGGTGAGCGTGGTCGCGGTAGGCAGTAATATATTTGTCGCCTACTTCCAGCGCCGATACTGCGCCGGCAACACAGGCTTCCTGGCCAATATATAAGTGGCAGAAGCCGCGAATTTTTTGCTGGCCATAGAGCTGTCCTGCTTTTTCCTCAAACTTGCGCATAAGGAGCATGCTCTCAAACCAGGTAAGGTATGTTTCTTTGGAGAAGCTGCCTTCGGCTGCAGCGTTATTTTCCGTCTTTTTCGATGGTGCCTTCTTTGTTGTTGCCATAGGTTTTCTCAATTTGCTGCTGTCGCCCCTTAGCGGCTGCAGAAGTATTCACTGGCAGGCTTTACTTATTTGTGCAAAACAATTATAAAGCTAAATGTTTATGCTGTTGCCAGGGTTGTGCGAAAATAAGGGAAAAACCCAATAGAAGAAAATAATTAATGCATCTGCAAAAGCTGGAATTGCTAAACTTTAAAAATTATCCTGACTTATCGCTGGATTTTTCGCCGGATATCAATTGTCTGGTGGGTGCAAATGGTAGTGGTAAAACCAATCTGTTGGATGCTGTTTACTACCTGAGCCTGACCAAAAGTGCTTTTCATGCAACAGATGCCCATAGTATTAAGCACGAAGAAGCGTTGATGGTTATTCGCGGATGGTTTAAACGTGATGAAACTGTTGATACCGTGCAGTGTAGCCTGCAGCAGGGCCAGCGAAAGCTGGTGATGCGAAACAGAAAAGAATATGAGCGGCTTAGTGAGCATGTTGGCCGTTATCCCATTGTACTGATTGCTCCCAATGATACAGATGTGATCAGAGAGGGAAGTGAAACCCGGCGCAAATTTTTTGATGGTATTCTCTCGCAGATCGATTCTCCCTACCTGCAAAATCTGCTGCGCTATAACCATGCGCTAAAGCAACGCAACAGCCTGCTAAAATCCTTCTCAGATCAGGGCAGGGTGCAGCACGATCTGCTGGAGCCTTTTACGCTGCAGTTGCTGCAGTATGGATTACCCCTGCTGGAGCGCCGCCGGCTTTTTATGCAGGAGTACATGCCTCTTTTCGAACATCATTACCGTAACCTTACCGATGGCGAAGAAAAGGTCTTTATCCGCTACGAAACAAACCTGGATGATAAAAACCCGGAGAAGTTAATGCAGGAAAACCTGCAGCGTGATGTTGCCCTGCAGCGAACCCGCATAGGGGTTCACCGGGATGACTATGCTTTTGAGATCGATGGCTTTTCTTTGAAGAAATACGGCTCACAGGGTCAGCAAAAGAGTTTCCTGATAGCGCTTAAGCTGGCACAGTTCGATCTGCTGCGGGAGCATAAAGGCTATAAACCCATTCTTCTGTTAGACGACATCTTTGACAAGCTCGACGATAAGCGAATGGCAAGGTTAATGGAACTGGTTTCCGGCCATGCCTTCGGACAGTTGTTTGTGACTGACGCCCGGCCGGAGCGCTCTGCGCGCTTATTTAAAGATTTGCCCGATAGTGAGGTAATGTACTTTTATGTAGAGAAAGGTACCGCTGCTCCTGTAGATGAACAAACGCTGTTAAGCCAGTAATAAAAACTTCTTTCAAATAGGGTAGATAGGGAGGTATTGTATATTATAAAGAAATAATTTAGTCTGATTTCTTAAAAGTTTAAGATTAAATTATAATATTTATATTGATCAAGAGGCTGTTAGCTCCCGATTGCCAGATCTGGGCGATAGATATTTTTTCCTGTTCTACCCCTTACCCCTACCTAATATGAAAAAAGTTTTACGCTATCTGTTATCCGGCCTTGCAGTTATTGTGCTGCTGATAGGGGCTGGCGCGCTTTTTATTCAGCTGCGCGGAATTCCTACCTATGATAAGCCAGTGCTTCAGCAAAGCGTTGAAATCCACCCACAGCGCATTGCAAGAGGTAAAAAGCTGGCCACTATGCTTTGTGCCGGCTGCCATATGAATGCAGAGACCAAGCGTCTTACAGGCAAACATATGAGCGATGCCCCTCCTATATTTGGCGAAATTCATTCGCCTAACATTACTCAGGATAAAACCTATGGTATTGGCGAGTGGACCGATGGTGAAATTGTATACCTGTTGCGCACGGGTATTAAGCGTGATGGCAGCTATGCACCGCCATACATGGCCAAACTTCCGCACATGTCTGATGAAGACATTGCCTCGGTGGTAGCCTTTTTGCGCTCCGATGATGAAATGGTAAGAGCATCTGAGATACCCAGTGTTCCCAGCCAGCCCTCATTCATGACCAAGTTTCTGTCTAACATAGAATTCAAGCCACTGCCCTTTCCTACCACAGCCATCACTATACCCGACAGTACCGACCTGGTGGCTTATGGCCGATATATCACTGTTAACTTAGATTGCTGGACCTGCCACTCGGGTGATTTTACTAAGCTGGATATCATGGTTCCGGAAAACAGTTATCATTTCCTGGCAGGTGGAAACAAAATGCTTGATCTGAAAGGTAAAGAAATGGTAACCATGAACCTTACGCCAGATAAAGAAACGGGTATTGGTAACTGGAGCGAAGAGCAATTCATTAAAGCAGTAAAGTATGGTATGAAAGATGGAGAGCCAGCCTTGCGTTACCCAATGGTGCCTTACCCACAGCTTACAGATTATGAAGCAAAAGCAATCTATGCCTACCTGCAGACTGTTCCGCCTGTAAATAATCCGGTAAAACGATCACCTATGTAATAAGCCTAAAATGAAGCCCTGTCTGTAGGCAGGGCTTTTTTATGGATAACTTCTGCGGAGTTTTCTGGTTTAACAGCAAGAGCATGCTATCACATATATTACATGCTATCACATATATTAATAGTGTAGATTTGTCTGCAGCGCCTGTTTTGCCAGCATCCATTTAGTATCTTTGTTTTATGAGCTCCTCTTCAAATTACCGTAACCGCCGAAACAGTACCACCAACACCTATACCATAGGTGAGGCCCTGCAGGATTTGCTGCAGACCTATAAGATCAAAGCCCGCTTTGATGAAGCCAGCCTGGTTGCTTCCTGGGAGCGCCTGATGGGTGCACCTATTGCCAAGCGTACCAGCAAGATTTATGTGCGTAACAAGGTGCTGTTTGTAGAACTTAGCTCGGCCCCGCTTAAGCATGAGTTGAATAACAGCAAGCGTAAGGTGCTCGAAATCATCAGTCGCGAATATGGCGAAGGCCTGCTGGAAGAAGTAATTTTTATCTAAGCCTTATCGTCGTAATGCTTGTGCCCCACTGAGTGCATAAGAACCACAGCCATAAAATATAAAAGCTGCCCCAACAGAGGCAGCTTTTATATTTTATGGCTGCTTAAGAGGCTTCGCCCATTACGTACATCTGATCCATGGTAGGGCTGGGGCTGCCGCCGGTTGGTTCCAGGGTAACGGCAAAGGCACTTGCATTTTGTATCTGCCTCATTTTTTTTAGCCTTTCGCCTGTTGTATCAAACACACCTGCATCAACAGGCTTGCCATCTACAATAGCCCAGAGCTGGTATTGCTTGCCACCTGGGGCTGCAGGCAGGCTGCCAGCATTTAAATAAACTTCTGCACTGGCAGGGTTCCAGTACACTACGGCCTGAGCATCCGGAGCGGGTGCCAGGCCTGCCATGGGCACTGTTTTATAAGCGGGGTCTGTTAATACTGCCAGGGTTTGTTCCATGCCTTCGCTACGGTTTTCCAGGGTAGAGACATGCTGCACCAATACAGCATTTTGTGCTATCATGGAGGCAAGCCTTTGCTCGGTATCCTGCCAGCGGCTCCAGAAAAAGAGTGCAGCCAGCGAAGAGATAATGGCAAGGCCAATGCTGGCTGCCATCAGCCAGGGATATTTTGTTTGTGGGGCAACAGCAGGTTCGGCAGGCTGCAGCGGGCGTAAGGGTGTTTCCTTAGCATGAGGCCCTTCAACTATTGGTGATGCCACCGGTTCGGGGGCTGCTCCTGCAATATTATCCAGTATAGAGGCACGCAGGCCTGCCCGGGGTGTAACTGCTGCCGCCTGTGCTATCCCAGCTAAGGTTTCCTCGATAAGCTGTAGCTCATCGCGAACCTCAGGGTAGCGGACAGCCATTTCCTCAACCTGCAGGGCATCCGATGGAGAAAGCTCGCCAAGCACGTAGGATTCAAGGATCCCGGATGATATGTAAGCTTGTATATCCACTAATTCCCAACAAGTTTTCGTAAATGAATCATGGCCAGACGATGGCGCGTTTTAACTGTTCCCAGTGGAATACCATATTCTTCCGCTACTTCAGATTGCGTATATCCCTGCAGGTACAGCAACTTTATAACCAATTGCTGCTCGGGTTGCAAATGCTCCAGGAGCTTTTCTATACCAATCGTATCTGTTTTTTGCTGATCGTGGTGCTGGTTGTCTATACTAGATACGTTGTCGGAAACAGCATCGGTTTTTAGCTCCCGCTTTATTTCCTTGCTGCGTAGCTTGTCAATAGACAGGTTACGGGCCAGGTTAAACATCCAGGTAAATAAACGTGCTTTACTGGCTTCATATTGGCCAATATTATTCCATATTTTCATGAAGGCATCCTGTGTTACCTCCTCTGCTATATCTTGCTTCTTTACAATTCGCAACACCACGCCATACATAGCAGCCGAATAATGATCATAAAGATAGCCTAAAGCATCTTTATCCCTGGCTTTCAGGCGGGCTACAAGTTGAGGTTCATCTATATGGGGAGTTGCTGATTTCAGAAATAAGCCATTTGCAGTCCAAGGTAAATCAAAGAAATGAGAATAAAAAAGCACAACCACCTCCATTCTTGTTTACATAATCATGCTCTAGCTTATAGAACCGGAATAGGAAAACATTAAAAAGAAGACTGAATTTTTAGAAATCTGTAGCTCACACAACATAAAAAAAGCCCTCTCATGAAAATGAAAGGGCTTTGCTATCGAAATCTAGTGATTATTCTACCTCTACTGCTTCTGCTTTTTCAACTGCAGCGGGTTCATCAACAAGTGTCATTTCTTCCACCAGGTGTGTGGCGCCTGCAAACTTATCGATGATCAGCAGCACATAGCGGATGTCAACAGCGATGTTCCGGCATATTTCCGGACTGTACTTGATATCGCTCATGGTGCTTTCCCAGCTGCGATCAAAGTTCAGCCCAATCAACCGCCCCCTTGCGTCAATTACCGGGCTGCCCGAGTTGCCACCAGTGGTGTGGTTAGAGGCAATAAAGCAAACAGGCATATAATCCTCACTGGTATAGGGGCCATAATCTTTGGTCTGATAGATTTCCTTTAACCGCTGGGGTACAACAAATTCTTCATTGGTAGGATCTTCTTTTTCCATGATACCCTCCAGCGTAGTATAGTAGCGGTATTGAACCCCGTCCTGCGGGCTAGAGCCATCCACAATGCCATAGCTCACGCGCAGGGTACTGTTGGCATCAGGATAAAACAGCTTATCCTGCTGCATCTGGCGCAGGCCTGCAACAAAACGACGGTACAGCAGCTCCAGCTCCGGATCAGTGCTGGCAAATACAGGCGCAATTTCTTTTTCATAGATATCCTGAATGGCCCTGGCTAGTACAAATCCCGGATCCTTACGAAGCTTTTTCGCAGTTTCCTTCGGATTATAAGTAGCCAGCATTTCCTGCATGCGTTTTTGCGAGCTTAAAACAGACTGGCTGTATACCTTATCTGCATATGCCTTTACTGCAGCTTCGGTTGGGGCAAGCTTTTGCAGTAGCTCCGGCTGAAACTCCCGGGGCACATTTTGCCTGTACATCAGCAGCATGTTTATAAATAACTCCTTGTCTGTGGCTACATTATAATCTTTAAAATGCCGCTGCAGGGCTTGGTCGTAACGATCGCGCTGTGTAGTAAAATCAGTAGCCGGCATGCTGCCAGATGCAATTGGCGCAAAGCTTGAGCCAAGGCGGATGAGGTCTACCCCTAATAGTGCTTCCCTCCGATAGGTATCTGCCAGACCAACCCGTTCCTGTTGTTGGTATAGCGCTGCAAAGCGGCTGAGTAAGCCGCCATACAGCTCCTTACGCTCTGCATTTTGCTGCACCCATGCTGTAAACTGCGCTTCCAGTGCCTGCTTGTCCTGCAAGGCATTCAGCTGATGCAGTCCCTTGTTCTCGCCCATCCACTTTTTCCAGTAATTGGCTACACTGGCATATTTGCTGGCGTACTGAATGCGCACGGTGTCATTAGCCTTCATATGTTGGCCCATAATCTCCAGGCGCTTATCCCTTATGTTGATGCGGTGCGGGTTTGTTTGCTCCATCAGCAGCTTTACTGCATGAGATGTCAGGTACTGCTGGGTGCGACCTGGGAAACCAAACACCATGGTAAAATCACCTTCCTGTACGCCATCCAGCGAAACAGGCAGGTGGTGGCGTGGCTTTAAAGGCTTATTCTCGGGTGAATATTTGGCAGGTTTGCCATCGGGACCAGCATAAACCCTGAAAAGGGAGAAGTCGCCGGTATGGCGTGGCCACATCCAGTTATCGGTATCGCCACCAAATTTTCCAATAGAGGAGGGAGGAGCACCTACCAGGCGAACATCTTCATAAGTTTCGGTAATAAACATATAGTATTCATTTCCATAATAGAATGGTTTGATGATAGCGCCATAATGTGTACCCTCTGTCGCAGCCCTGGAGATTTCCTTGATACGTGCTGCCACTAATTTTTCCCTTTCAGCTTCGGGCATGGCAGGATCTATACCTTTCAGCACCTGCTCACTTACATCTTCCATGCGGATGATGAAAGTAACAAACAATCCTGCATTCGCTTTTTCTTCTTCCTTGTTCATTGCCCAGAAGCCTTTGGTGAGCAGGTCGTCCTGTACAGAGCTGTGGGTTTGAATAGCACCATAGCCACAGTGGTGGTTGGTAAGGATCAATCCCTCATCAGAGATTAGCTCTCCGGTACAGAAGCCACCAAACGAAACGATAGCATCCTTCAGGCTACTTTGGTTTACACTATATATATCTTCGGCAGTAAGTTTCATCCCCTGCGCCTGCATATCATCCTGCAGTGCCTTTAACATCAGGGGTAACCACATGCCCTCTGCTGCCCACAAAGCCGGCGACAGGCAGAGCGCGATGAATAGTAATAGTATCCTCTTCATATACATTATATAAGAGCATGTTTAAAAATTTTATTAGGCAGCGGGGGCTAAACGATTAAGAATAATTTGACAGTTTTGCCATAGCACCCAAGCTTCAGAACTTTCTATGGTTTTCTCGTGATCTTTGTCTAATCTGC